>RCUP01000464.1_pt1 | contig 30441 bp, 19 predicted proteins | sample 2166341 | NCBI WGS metagenome assembly RCUP01 (sample SAMN09932325, study PRJNA488358) | compost metagenome | isolation source: compost soil in succinonitrile-enriched | place: Germany: Experimental Botanical Garden | reverse complement strand
GCTTGGAACTGTAGGAGCGAAAGCGACCGCCTACAAGATTTCTGAATGAAAGCTACATCGGAAGCATATGCTTTGTCTCCGGATTTCCACCGTACAATGCTGTATACATTCAGAAATCTGGATACAACAGCGGCCGAAAGTCCATGAATTCCCTGTAAGTTACGACCGCGCCTCAAAATGTGAATATCACTTTAACAGCGCCTTAGATAGGCCCTCAAGCCTGAAATGGCTGCTTGCTGGGCACCGTTACATTCGTGTGAACAAAGGGACTTAAGCTATGTATATGTCAAAAGAATGGAAACTTGCGGGTACTCAAATGGTAACAAATTTGTTACAATGGTTAACGGACTGATGAAATTACTCATCTTTTAAAGGATTTGGCTGGAACATGTCGAAGTTTTACTAGCTTAGAACATACCTTATCTCATTCATATAGATTGCCTAACATTAATATTGGGTTCATTCTGTAGAGACATAAATTTTTAGGAAGTGATGCTGTGATAGAAATGCAGGATGTATGGAAGACTTATGCGAACGGAACACATGCCCTTCAAGGCGTTTCGGTAAAAATTGACCGCAATGAGTTTGTGTATCTCGTCGGTCCCTCAGGTGCAGGGAAGTCTACTTTTATGAAGCTTATTTATAGAGAAGAAGTGCCTACCAAAGGCCAAATTTCAGTGAATGGTTTTAACATCGGCAAGCTGAAGCCGCGCAAGATCCCTTATGTCCGCCGGAATATCGGCGTTATTTTTCAGGATTTCAGATTGCTGCCGAAGCTGACTGCATACGAGAATGTAGCCTTTGCGCTTGAAGTTATCGAAGCCCCGAAGAAAATCATCAAGAAGCGGACGCTCGAGGTACTCGACCTCGTCGGGCTGAAGAGCAAGGCGAACCGTGAACCGTCGCAGCTATCGGGTGGTGAACAGCAGCGTGTGGCGATTGCGAGAGCGATCGTGAATAATCCGTCTGTGATCATTGCGGACGAGCCTACCGGGAACCTTGATCCGGAGACCTCATGGGGAATTATGCAGCTGCTGGATGAGATCAACTTCCGCGGGACAACCATTGTCATGGCAACGCACAACAAGGATATCGTGAACACGATGCGTAAGCGGGTCATTGCTATCGAGCAGGGCAACATCGTCCGTGACCAGCTGAGAGGAGAGTACGGATATGACTTTTAGAACCTTCTTGCGGCATTTACGGGAAGGTACGAAGAACGTATTCCGTAACGGTTGGATGTCTGTCGCATCAATTACTTCAATTATTGTCTCACTTTTTATACTAGGTGTATTTATTCTACTCGTGCTGAATGTCAACCAATTCGCTGATGAGGCTGACAGTCAGGTTCAAATTAGTGCTTTCCTGAATTCAAAGGTGGATCAGAAGTCAATACAGGATATTCAGACCGAGATCGGTAATATGCCTGAGGTAAGCCGGGTGACCTTTGTATCAAGATCTCAGGGACTTAAGGATTTTAAGCAGAAGCTCGGAGAGAACGGCAAGGATCTTCTGGAAGGGTATACGGAAGCAACCAATCCTATTCCCGATACTCTCAAAGTAGAAGTGGTTGAGCCGTCTACGGTTCCTTTTGTGGCTAGCAAGATAAGCGCACTTAATGATAAGTACAAAGCGCCCCCGATTTATAAAGTCAATTATGGTAAGGGTACGATTGAGAAGCTCTTCAAGGTGACACGGGCCATTCGCAATATTGGATTTGTATTTGTCATTGGACTCGGCGTTATGGCCATGTTCCTGATCTCCAATACGATTCGGGTCACGATCCTGGCCCGCCGCAGGGAGATTGGCATTATGAAGCTCGTAGGTGCGACCAATTACTTCATTCGGTGGCCTTTCTTTGTAGAGGGAGCGCTCATCGGCTTGATTGGATCACTCGTTACTGTAGCCGTGCTGTATGTCGGATATCATCAGCTGGTCCAATCGGTAAGTCAGGATATTACGATCCCAATTCATCTGGTGTCGATTCAGTCGATTGGACTTCCGCTCGCCGGATTAATTATAGGACTTGGACTGGTTATCGGCATTTGGGGAAGTACCGTATCCATCCGCAAATTCTTAAAAGTGTAGCGATATGGATTAACACTCCATACTATAGATTTCCAAAGAAGGACGGGGAAAATAGAATTGAAAAAATGGTTATCTGTCGTCGTCGTTATGGCTCTGGCCATCATTGTCTTCCAGCCTACCGAAGGGTACGCCAAGAAAAGAACGATCGATCAGATCGATCACGAGCTGAGACTGCTGCAGCAGCAGGCCAAGGCCGCCAAGAATCAGCAGCAGCAAGCTGAAGAAGATAAGCAGGAAGCTATGCATTACAAGAATAAAGCTACCAATTTCCTTCAGCAGGTTATGGAGCAGATCGATACTGTAAGTAACGAGCTTGCTGGTATCACCAGTGAGATCGATAAGACTGAAGATCAGCTGCGTTCGACCGCAGAGAAGATCGACCAGACCCAGAAGCGAATCGATGAGCGGGAAAAGCTGTTGGGTTCCCGGGTTCGGCTCATGTATACCGATGGAGCTGTATCGTATCTGGATGTGCTGCTCTCTTCGACAAGCTTCACGGATTTCCTGGACCGGGCGGATTCACTCCAAGCAATTGCTGAGCAGGATCAGACCATTCTCGAGGATCATAAGAGAGATAAGCAGCTGATTCTAGAGGAGCAGGCGAACCTCAAGATCGCTTATGCCAAGGCGAAGGATCTGTACACCGAAGCCGAATCGCGCAAAGCGATTCTGGCAGCGAAAGAGAAAGAGAAGCAGAAGCTGATCGCGAACTATCAATCAGATATTGAAGAGTCCGATGATATCAGTGCAAAGCAGGACGAAATGCTGGTACAAATTGCTTCCAAGAGAGCACAGTTGGCTCAGGAGAAGAACAAGCTTAGAGCCGCTCAAATCTATGCTTATAACAAGAAGAAGAAGAGTAAGACCGTCAAGGTTTCCAGCACAAGCAGCAGCTCCAGTTCAGCGGGAAGCAGTGAAGGATTCAAAGGAAATGGCGGCTCCATGGGACTGCCTGTAACGGGTGCCCGTATCTCTTCCCCTTACGGTTATCGGATTCACCCGATAACGGGTGTCAAGAAGCTTCATACCGGTACGGACTTTGCTGTATCCCAAGGAACTGATGTACATGCGGCGGACAGCGGGAATGTAATTGTAGCAGAATGGTGGAACGGTTATGGTAACTGTGTCATCATCGATCACGGCAATAATATATGGACCTTGTATGGTCATCTTAGTAAGATCAACGTACAGAAGGGCGACAACGTGAAGCGCGGCGAGGTCATCGCGGAGTCCGGGAATACCGGTGCATCGACAGGTCCTCATCTCCATTTTGAAGTCCGTGTCAATGGTACTCCGGTAGATCCGATGCCGTATCTATAAGTAATGATGTGTTAAACTCAAGAAACGGTACCTTATTTCCTCAGGGAAGCAGGTCCGTTTCTCCTTTTTTCTAGATAAATATTCCGTACAAGCTAAACATATACTATGATGGATATCAAAGGCCATCTATCTGGATGGAATGAACTAAAGAAATGAACGTTTGAATTCCGGCAACTACTTGCAGCGCTAAGAAATCGATCACGCAGTCTTTAGGTCAATCCATCTAGTCAGCCAGATAAGGAAAGGGCGGTGAATGAACCGTGTATAAAGGACGTACAGTTGCTCTGTTCGTTGTGGTAGCGGTGCTCGTAAGCAGTGCGCTCACGATGACGTTAACAGGGAATTGGGGCTTTGTAAGCAGCAGTGGTTCACCGGTTAGTGGAATTTTCGCCTCGGTTGGAGGCCAGTCTGCGAGCAAGGAAGATTTGAGCAAGATTGAGACCGCGCTGAATCTGGTCAAGAAGAATTATGTGCAGGATGTGGATCAGAACAAGCTCGTCGATGGAGCAATCAACGGGATTATGAGTGCACTTGATGACCCGTTCTCTTCTTATATGGGTAAAGCAACCGCACAGGAGTTCACTTCCCAGATCCAGGGTTCCTTCTCGGGGATTGGAGCTGAGGTATCCATGGAAAATGGAAACGTCGTTGTGGTATCTCCCATTAAAGGGTCGCCTGCAGAGAAAGCAGGTATCCACGCCAAGGACATTTTGCTATCGGTAAATGGTGAATCCTTTGAAGGACTCAGCCTGAATGAAGCGGTCAGCAAGATCCGCGGACCAAAAGGGTCAGAGGCTAAAGTAAAGGTCAAACGTGCCGGATCTGCAGCACCGCTTGAGTTCGTTATTAAGCGCGACGACATTGCCGTGGAGACCGTTCATGCTCATATGGAGAAAGACAATATTGGATATATTGAGATCACGGAGTTCTCCATGAATACAGGCGAGCGCTTTAGGAAAGAACTGGAGTCCCTGGAGAGCAAAGGGATGAAAGGACTGGTCATTGACGTTCGTAATAACCCGGGCGGGGTATTGTCTGTAGTTATCGACATGGCGCAGCGCCTGATCGGCAAAGACAAGGTCATCGTCCAGGTGGAGAACAAGCAGAAGCAGAGAGAGCAGACGCTGTCCAAAGGTACGGCGAAGACGTACCCGATTGTTGTGCTTACGAACAAAGGAAGCGCCAGCGCTTCAGAGATTCTGGCGGGCGCGCTGAAGGAATCTGCCAATGCCAAGCTGATCGGGGACACCACTTACGGAAAAGGAACGGTACAGACCAGCTTCGACAAAGAGCTCGGGGATGGCAGTCTGCTGAAGATCACCATCGCCAAATGGCTTACGCCGAATGGAGAATGGATTCATAAGAAAGGCATCAAGCCGGACATTGCCGTGTCCCAGCCGGCCTACTTCTCCGTAGCTCCAATTAACAAAGACAAAACGCTTAAATTTGATATGAATAACGAGGACATCAAGAGTGCTCAAGTCATGCTGGATGGACTGGGATATGCTCCGGGGCGCAAAGACGGCTACTTTGATGCCAAGACCGTGACTGCGGTCAAGACCTTCCAAAAGAACAGCAAGCTTGCAGCAAACGGCGAGATTGATGCCAAGACAGCTGATGCTTTGGAGAAAAGCCTGATCGCACATATCCGCGATCCGAAGAACGATGTGCAGCTGGGCCGGGCTTTCACCGAAATCCGGAAGGAGATTGCCTCTCCTTCGTCGAATAAATAAGGAGGCTGATTCCAGCCTTCTTTTTTTCTGGATATATACCTACACCTAGCATGAAGCAGAGGAGAGTGAAGATTACTTGGATATCGTGCTTGAATGGTTATGGAGACTGTCGGATGCTCTTGTGCAATTCCTTGCGCAGCCGTTTTATTATATTTCGATTATCTTGATCATGCTCCAATACAGGAGACAGGTCCATCTTGAACGCAAGCTGTTCCACGTTCGTCTTCACAGCTGGGGACGTCAGACGTGGATTACCCTGCTCGGCGGACTGCTGGCCGGAATTTTAGTGTCGTTAATATCCGCATTTCTGGGAACGACACTCACCTTTAATGGTGTGCTTCTTATTTGGGCGGTCTCTATTGTATTGCTGCTCTTCCGGGTGCGTTATCTATGCTTTGCCTATTCGGTCGGCCTGCTTGGTGTGATTCAGTTCATCTTGAGCTGGTTCCCGAATTTCAATTTAGATGGCTTTGGACAAGAAGTCCTTACTACTGTTCGTGAACTGAATATTCCTTCTCTCCTTGCCCTTGTTGCTCTGCTGCATCTCGCTGAGGCGCTGCTGGTCAAATGGCAGGGGACGGCATTTGCCGGGCCGCTGTTCTACGAGGGCAAGCGGGGGAAAGTGGTGGGTGGTTACCAGATGAAGAGCTTCTGGCCAGTGCCGCTGTTCCTGCTTATCCCAGCACAGACGACAGGCAGCCTGCTGCCATGGACGCCATTCTTCGGCGGGGATGCATGGCAGAGCGGCTTCAGCCTGATTGCCCTGCCGGTTGTCATTGGCTTCAGTGAGATGACCGTCAGCACTCTGCCGAAGAATAAAGCCCGGCTGACCTCGAGCCGCTTGCTTATATACAGCATCGTGCTGCTCGGGCTTGCGCTGCTGGCAGGATGGTGGAGTCCCCTGACCGTTGTGGCTGCGCTTGCTGCATTCCTGCTTCATGAGCTGCTCGTGTGGTACAGCCGATTTGAGGAGCAGAACCGCAGTCCGTTCTTTGTTCATCCGCAGCGAGGGCTTAAGGTGCTTGCTGTGCTGCCAGGCAGTCCGGCCGAAGAGCTTGGGATAAAGGCAGGAGAGGTTATTTTCAAAGTAAACGGGACACCGGTAAATACGAAGGAACAGCTGCATTCGGGGCTGCGTATGAATTCAGCCTTTTGCAAGCTTGAGGTGCTGAACCAGCAGGGGGAGAGCAAGTTCCTGCAGCGGGCGATCTATGCTGGAGATCATCACCAGCTAGGAGTAATTCTTGCACCGGACGATGATGCCCCGGTGGCTTTAAGGGTCAAGCCGCTGTCGCTGCTTGAGCTGCTGTCACCGCGCCGGGGCGCAGCGGAGCGTAAAGGAAGTCCAAAGGCAGCCGGAGGCGACACTTTGGATAGATAGAGGGGCATATGCATACTAATGCTGACAGGCCACCGCGGATAGTTCAAGACTCAAGGCAGTGATTCAGCTGCCTTTGTAGCAGTCCGTAATTAACTTGAAGGGAAGATTCAAGCTCTTAAGAAGTTATAATCCCTCTTTTGTCTAAAGTTATGCCTTAAGGGGAGAGATCAGTCTCCTTTGGTGTCAGAGGTTAAGCCTCAAGGGGAGAGATCAATCCCCTTGATGTCAATTGAATCTCAAGAAAAGAACATGCTAACCTGCATGTTCTTTCTCTTTTCTACCCGCCCCAAAGCCGCAGAGGATGATCTTTCTGCGGCCTTGGGGCATTCAGATGGAGGAGGAAGAGACGCCTCCGAGCGGAGCTCCTACTCAGGGAGAGGCAGATTTAGTCATGGAGGGGAGATGCCCGAGCTGAAGAAGCGAAGCGTTCGCCTTTATCCACGGATTTCTACCCTGCACAGGGTTCGACTAATGAGGAAATCCGGGGATAACAGCGATCGTAAGCCGGGCAGCTCCACGGAATGACATCCATTTGCCTCACCCACCAGAGCTGCTGCGAAGCCGGCTCTGCAACACTCTCGCCTGCATCACAAAAAGGCCGCAGAAGCAAGCATGCTCTGCGGCCATAACCCCCTTTACTTTTGCAGCTGTCTAAGCACCGTAATCTCCACGCGCCGGTTCTTCTGTCTGCCCTGCTCGGTTGAATTGTCTCCAGCTGGTCTCGTATCGGCATACCCGGCATACTGGAACTCGGCTGCATTCAGCTTGGCGGTGTCAATGAAATACCGGAGCACCGACAGTGCCCGTGCACCCGACAGCTCCCAGTTATCCTTATAGCGTGAACCCCGGCCTATCGGCTGATTATCCGTGTGGCCTTCAATACTGATCACCGTATCCAGCTTGCGGAACAGGCTGGCCAGCTTGTCCAGCGCCTGGGAAGAGCCTGCCTTCAGATCGGCTTTCCCGACGTCAAAGAGGAAGCGGTCGCTGAGTGTGATCGTAATGCCTTTTGCCAAATCGGCGACAAAGATCTGGTCCTCGAGGTTATTGCTCTTGATATATTCCTGAATCATCTTCATCAGACTTTGCAGCTGCTCTTCCTGCTTGCGAAAAGCCTGCTCCCGGTCGGTAAGCGGCTTGGTGCTCCCGGAGTTCCCGTCTTTATTGGCCGTACTTTTATCCGTTCCAGGTGCTGTGGGAGCAGGATTCTTGGAACGGTACTTGTCAGCCGAGCCCGTAATCCCTGAGCCCTTCTCAAGTAAAGAGTCACCGCTTTTGAACGTGAGCTGCAGCGATTCGGTTACGATGGCATATTTCTCTACATCAAGCCGGCTCATGGCATACATAATGATGAAGAAAATAAGCAGCAGGGTGATCAAATCTGCGTAGGTGATCATCCACCGGTCTTTGGAGTCGCCGCCTTCCTGCCGTTTTCGCCGGTTCAGCCGTTGTCTCATTCTGCGGCCTCCTCGGGCTGCAGGGCTGCACGCTTAGGTCTCTTGAAAGCGAAGGATTCCAGTTTTTTACGGACCAGAAGGTGATGGTCCCCGTTCTGTACCGCTAGAATTCCGTGCAGCAGCATCTCCATACGGAGGATTTCATCCTCGCCCCGGGTTTTGATTTTGGTAGCAATGGGAAGAAAAATAAGGTTGGCACTTGCAACACCGTACAATGTCGCGGTAAAAGCGAGCGCGATAGACGGGCCGAGCATCGTCGGCTCCGTCAGACTCCCCAGCACGTGGATGAGTCCCATTACGGTACCGATGATCCCCATGGTTGGGGCATAGCCGCCGGCGGTTTCGAATATTTTAGCATAGCCGTTGTAGCGGTTCTCCGTGGCATCAATCTCAAACTCCATGATCTGTTTGATCAAGTGCTGATCCGTTCCGTCAACGACAAGCTGTATACCTTCCTGAAGGAAAGGATCCTCGTGCTGGGCAGCCTGTCTTTCCAGGGCAAGAACCCCGGAGCGGCGGGCCGTGACAGCCATGGATACGATATCCTCGATAATTTGTTCATGGTCCTGTCTTCGGGACTTGAATGCAAGGGCAAGGCCATAAGGAATCGTCTTCAGCTTGGAAGCGGGGAAGCTGATCAGTACGGCTGCAAGTGTTCCTCCGAAGACAATTAACGCAGCGGTGATCTGCATAAGACCTGTGAATTGTCCACCTTCCCAGATAAAGCCGCCGACAATGGCAATCAATCCAACTATGATACCAACAACTGTAGTAACATCCATGTGGTTCACTCACTCCTAGTTCGGACTCTCCATTGCAACCATTTCATGAAAAAGGTATAATGTGATGGGAACAGGCATTCTTATTCATGGAATACAAAGGATTTCCGTGTTTTTATTTAGACATCGTAGATAAGGGTTATATAAATAATGAGGCGAGTAACGCCTCTTTTCTATAGAAATCGACATAATTCGGACAGCTATATATGAACTTAGCACAAAGGTTGCAAGTATAAATGGGTACAGAATACTATTTTAGACGATAAGGGTGATGTTGGACAATGAGCGATATTGTTGTCAGTAATCAAAAATTCGAGCTTATCTCCGACTATACACCGCAGGGGGATCAGCCCGCTGCGATCGGGGAGCTGGTTGAGGGCATAAGAGAGGGCAAGAAGCACCAGACACTGCTGGGGGCTACGGGAACCGGGAAGACGTTCACTATCGCAAATACGATTGCGAAGCTCGGCCGTCCAACGCTCGTAATTGCCCATAATAAGACCCTTGCTGCCCAACTGGCAAGTGAGTTCAAAGAATTTTTCCCCAATAACTCCGTAGATTACTTTGTGAGTTACTATGACTACTATCAGCCCGAAGCTTATATCCCTTCTTCCGACACCTATATCGAGAAAGATTCCAGCATAAATGAAGAAATTGATAAACTCCGCCACTCGGCTACAAGCTCACTGTTTGAACGACGGGATGTGATCATTGTTGCCAGTGTATCGTGTATCTATGGCCTCGGATCGCCGATAGAATACAGAAATTTGCTGCTCTCTTTGCGTGTAGGGATGGAGAAGCCGAGAAATCAGATTTTGGCGAGACTGGTCGATATCCAGTATCAACGTAATGATATTAACTTTGTCCGGGGGACTTTCCGGGTGCGCGGAGATGTAATCGAGATCTTCCCGGCTTCCAAGGGGGAGCAGGCGGTTAGGGTGGAGTTTTTTGGTGATGAAATCGAACGGATTACCGAAATTGATGTCCTGACGGGAGAGCTGGTCGGGGAACGCGACCATATTGCCATCTTCCCGGCGTCTCACTTCGTAACCCAGGAAGAGACCATGCGGGTCGCCCTGGTTAATATTGAACGTGAGCTGGAAGAGCAGCTGGAGAAGTTCCGCGCAGAAGGCAAGCTGCTGGAAGCGCAGCGGCTGGAGCAGCGGACACGCTACGATATCGAAATGATGAAGGAAGTAGGCTTCTGTTCGGGGATCGAGAACTACTCCGGACCGCTGACATTCCGTGAGCGCGGGGCAACGCCATATACGCTGCTGGATTATTTTCCGGATGATATGCTGGTTGTTATTGATGAGTCCCATGTGACGCTGCCGCAGATCCGGGCCATGTACAATGGGGACCAGGCACGCAAGAACGTGCTGGTGGATCACGGGTTCCGTCTTCCGTCCGCACTGGATAACCGGCCGCTCAAATTCGAGGAGTTCGAGAAGAAAATCAAGGAGATTATTTACGTATCTGCGACGCCAGGACCGTATGAGATTGAACATACTGACACGATGGTACAGCAGATTATTCGTCCGACAGGCCTTCTGGACCCAGTCATAGAGGTGCGCCCGACGAAAGGTCAAATCGATGATTTGATCGGGGAGATTCGTGACCGGATCGCCAAGGACGAACGGGTTCTTGTGACGACGCTGACCAAGAAGATGTCGGAGGATCTGACAGACTATCTGAAGGAGATCGGCATTAAGGTCAGATATCTTCACTCGGACATCAAGACGCTGGAACGTATGCAGATTCTGAGGGATCTGCGGCTTGGGACCTTCCATGTTCTGATCGGGATTAACCTGCTTCGGGAAGGTCTGGATTTGCCGGAGGTCTCGCTCGTAGCTATACTTGATGCGGATAAGGAAGGGTTCCTTCGTTCTGAACGCTCCCTGATTCAGACCATTGGGCGTGCTGCACGTAACTCTGAGGGACGAGTATTAATGTACGGGGACAAAATCACTGACTCCATGGACAAAGCAATCAAGGAGACGGAGCGACGCCGGGCTATTCAGATCGCATATAATGAGAAGCACGGGATTACTCCGCAGACGATCAAGAAGAAGATCCGTGAGATCATTGAGGCGACCAAGGTAGCTGAAGGCAAAGCCGATTATCTGGCAGATGGAGCACAGAAGATGTCGAAGAAAGATCGCCAAGCTTATATTGGCCGTCTGGAAGCCGAGATGAAAGAAGCTGCCAAGAATCTGCAGTTTGAGCGAGCCGCAGAGCTCCGCGATGCGATATTGGAATTAAAGGCAGAGTAATAACAGATTAAGCGGTAAGCAAGTTCTGTCCGAAGGGGAAGAACTCCAAGGAGATGATACGATGGCTATAGAGAACATTGTCATTAAGGGTGCAAGAGCGCACAATTTGAAGAATATAGATATTACGATTCCACGGGACCGTTTCGTAGTACTTACCGGACTGAGCGGATCGGGGAAATCCTCACTTGCCTTCGATACCATCTATGCGGAAGGTCAACGTCGTTATGTGGAATCCTTGTCTGCTTACGCACGTCAATTTTTAGGGCAAATGGAGAAGCCGGATGTCGATTCGATCGAGGGTCTGTCGCCGGCGATCTCCATTGACCAGAAGACGACGAGCCGAAACCCGCGTTCAACGGTAGGTACGGTTACGGAGATCTACGACTACTTGCGGCTTCTGTTTGCCCGAATTGGGCATCCACACTGCCCGGAGCATGGGGTAGAGATTACATCCCAGACCGTAGAGCAAATGGTGGACCGGATTATGCAGTATCCGGAGAAGACCCGTCTGCAAATTTTGGCTCCTGTCATCTCAGGCAGAAAAGGAGAGCACAAGAGCTTGTTCGCGGAGATCAGCAAGCAGGGATTTGTACGTGTACGGGTCAATGGCGAACTGCGCGATCTGTCTGAAAGTATTGAGCTGGAGAAGAACAAGAAGCACACGATTGAGGTGGTTGTGGACCGGATCGTGGTTAAGGATGATGTGAAGTCGCGGCTTGCGGATTCGATTGAGACCGCACTGAAGATGTCCGGCGGTCAGCTCCTGGTCGATATTATTGGTCAGGAGGAACTGCGCTTCAGCTCGAACTTTGCCTGCCCTATCTGCGGATTCAGCATTGAGGAGCTCGCCCCGCGGATGTTCTCATTCAACAGTCCATTCGGAGCTTGCCCGGAGTGTGATGGTCTGGGAGCCAAGATGGTAATTGATCCGGAGCTGCTCGTTCCGGATACCCGTAAGAGTATTGAGGACGGGGCATTTGAGGCCTGGGCAGGCAGCACGTCCAACTACTATCCTCAATATTTGAAATCCGTTGCGGAGCATTATCATATCCCGCAGGATGTTCCAGTATCGGAGCTTACCAAGGATCAAATGGACAAGCTGCTCTATGGTACGGGATCGCAGCGGATAAAGTTCCGCTATCAGAATGACTTTGGTCAGAGTAAGGAAGCCTATGTTACTTTTGAAGGTATTGTCCCGAATCTGGAACGCCGGTACCGGGAGACGGCCTCGGACGGAATTCGTGAATTCATTGAAGGGTTCATGGGTGCGAAGCCGTGCGGCACCTGCAAAGGACAGCGCCTGAAGAAAGAGAGTCTTGCCGTGACTGTAGAAGGCCAAAATATGGCTTACGTCACGTCCTTGTCAATTGGGGAAGCCATGAATTTCTTCAATGAGCTGAAGCTGAGCGAGAAGGAACAGACCATTGCAAATATGATTCTGAAGGAAATTAACAGCCGCCTTGGCTTCCTGGTCAATGTCGGTCTGGATTACCTGACGATGAGCCGTGCAGCAGGTACGTTATCAGGCGGGGAAGCTCAGCGTATTCGCCTGGCAACGCAGATTGGTTCCAGTCTCATGGGCGTGCTCTATATTCTGGATGAGCCTAGTATCGGTCTGCATCAGCGGGATAATGACCGTCTGATTGAGACCTTGAAGCATATGCGTGACCTTGGAAATACACTGATTGTGGTTGAGCATGACGAAGATACGATGCTTGCCTCGGACTATATTATCGATATTGGCCCAGGAGCAGGAATCCACGGGGGGAATGTCGTCTCTCAAGGCACGCCGAAGGAAGTCATGGAGGATCCGAATTCACTTACGGGGCAGTATTTGAGCGGACGCAAATTCATTCCTGTCAGTGCCGAGCGCCGCAAGCCGGATGGAAGATGGATCGAGATTCGTGGGGCGAAGGAGAACAATCTGAAGAATCTGAATGTGAAGATTCCAATTGGGGTGTTCTCTGCTGTAACCGGGGTTTCCGGGTCAGGCAAATCCACACTGGTTAACGAAATCTTGTATAAGACACTGGCACGGGATCTGAATCGGGCGAAGGTTCGCCCGGGCCAATACCGTGAAATGAAAGGTCTGGAACATGTGGAGAAGGTCGTTGATATTGACCAATCTCCAATCGGGCGTACGCCGCGTTCCAATCCGGCGACGTATACAGGCGTCTTTGACGATATTCGTGATCTGTTCTCCCAGACGAATGAGGCCAAGATCCGCGGCTACAAGAAAGGCCGCTTCAGCTTCAACATTAAGGGCGGCCGCTGTGAAGCCTGCCGCGGGGATGGAATTATCAAGATTGAGATGCACTTCCTTCCCGATGTCTATGTCCCTTGTGAGATTTGCAAGGGTAAGCGATATAACCGGGAGACCCTGGAAGTGAAATATAAGGATAAGAGTATCGCGGATGTTCTGGAGATGACCGTGGAGGATGCGACTGAATTCTTCCAGAACATTCCCAAGATTCATCGCAAGCTTCAGACGATCCTTGATGTAGGGCTCGGATATGTAACAATGGGTCAACCAGCCACGACGCTCTCCGGTGGTGAGGCTCAGCGGGTGAAGCTGGCATCCGAGCTGTACCGCCGCAGTACAGGCAAAACCATGTATATTCTTGATGAACCTACTACAGGACTGCATGTGGATGATATAGACCGTCTGCTTAAAGTGCTTCACCGTCTGGTGGACTCAGGAGAGACGGTACTGGTTATCGAGCATAATCTGGATGTGATTAAGACAGCGGATTATCTCATCGACCTGGGTCCGGAAGGCGGAAGCGGAGGCGGTACGATTATTGCTACCGGTACTCCCGAAGAAGTTATTAAAGTCAAAGAATCATATACGGGTAGGTACCTGAAGCCTGTGCTTGAGAGAGATACGAAGCGGAGTGAGGAACTGCGAGAGCAGGCTGCCTCGACGGTGTAACTCTCTCGAAGCCGGAGCGATGAAGTAGGGCGCTCCACTTGCAGATAATATATGAAGAATGCTCCCTTAACGGAGGCGATCCCCTTTAAGTAGAACTTGTGAAGAAAGTGCATGAATGTTCACATAGGGTGTCGACTCAGGAGAGGGAGCTTCTTTGTGTAGATTTTTAAGCTAGAATTTCAAACTTTTTCGTGATTTCTCTTGCATCTGCCTTATGGGGAATATAACATATAAGAAGATGTGTAAATTTTGTGAATTCAGAGGAGGTCCCCAGCATGTGGTTGCTTGCAATCGAGCCAGGAGAAACAACAACAACCTTTAATATGTTTGATATTTTTATGCTGCTGTTCACTGTTCTCATCTTGATCGGGGTGTATCGCCTGATTAAGGCCCGTGACAAGAATCTTTTTGCAATCGGTTTCGGGATTGTAAGCTTGCTCGTCTTCTTGGCATCGGACTTTGCAATGATCAAAGCGTGGTTTAGTAGCTAGAAAGTTAGTGGTTAGTGACTAGCACAACTGAAACTTAGAGAGTTTTTGAATTAATATCTATGAACTTCAAGACACCTTGTCTGCATACAAGCAGATAGGGTGTCTTTTAATTTTACTGGGAGCAATCAGGTGCCTTAAAGACCATTCAAAGGTGAATTGTAGGGGGAATCAAACTGTGATACATTGAATCTACCAATACATCCCATTTTCATAGAAATGGGTAGTAGAGTTTTATTTAGCGAGAGAGGGCCGGTGAGAGGATGAGCTTTAAGAGCAAAGCGGCTGTAGGACTTTTGTTAGGCACAGTAATCGGGGTGAGCGGTTGTTTGAGTGCATCAGCAGAAACTAAATCCAAGGGTTCTCTGACGGGCACTATGTCTACAGTCGCGGTTAAGACGAAATCTACGGCTAAGACTACTTCTTCCAAGTCTAAAGCAGCTGGAGGAGTAACCACACAGACAGACATCATTCCTCAAATCATTAAGAAGGTCTCCCCCTCCGTTGTAGGCATTATTGGAAGGGCCACGAATGCAGAGAACAAGGATCAAGGGGACAACAGGTACGATCTTGCTCATGGAACCGGAGTCATCATTAAATCCGATGGATGGATCGTGACGAACACCCACGTGGTACAAGGCCTGACGAATGCCCTCGTAGTCACTTCAGATGGGAAGTCGTACAGTATCGCGGAGTCCTATGAGGATGAAGTCAGTGATATTGCACTTATTAAAATAAACGCCAAAAACCTAGAACCCGCGAGGTTCGCGGTGTCCTCACAAAATGTACTGGTCGGCGAAAAGGTGATCGCTTTAGGAACACCGATTTCTTTCTCCCTGCGTAATTCAGCGACTCAAGGGATTGTCAGTGGACTAAATCGGGCGGTGAATGCGGCGTACCGGCTGATTCAGACTGATGCAGCCATCAATCCGGGCAACAGTGGTGGTCCGCTTTTAAATATGAAGGGTGAGGTCATAGGAATCAATTCCATGAAATTTGAAGCTGTGGGGGTAGAGAACATGGGCTTCTCTATACCAGCAGAAACGGTGCAGTATGTGGTGAAACAGCTGTTTAAATATGGAGAGGTTAACCGGCCTTCGCTCGGTGTCAGTCTGGAGGAAAGCTGGCCCTCCATAGTCGGACTGCCTGGAGACGAACCGATGACCATCACCAAGGTGAATTCCTCTGAGGCCCAAAAGGCTGGCCTTCATGATGGTGATGTACTTTACCGTGTGAATGGGAAGAAAATTTCATCCGTAGTTGATTTAAATGAGCTGCTAAAATCGTTCAGTCCGGGGCAGACAGTGACCCTTTGGCTGGAGTCGGATGGAGATATTGTGACTCGCAAGCTGGTCCTTTCCAAGGATACGGGATCTTCGGCAGATGCTGGGAGTGAGGGTGACGATTAATAAGAGCTGGTCTTCTAAGATCAGGGTGGGTCAAGTCATAGAGTGATCATGTTGCAAGATTCTCAGGAGAAGAGGTTGAATCTCTATATGAAAATATTTCAAAAAACAAGTGTCATCCTTCTTAGCTTGGCCCTAACCCTCGTGTCCACGGGAGTACATAACGTGGCGCATGCCGCTGGGGTACAGGAGCTTCGCATTAAAGTAGGCAGCAAGAATGCGGAGATCAACGGATCCGCTCAGACCATTATTCAGCCTTATCAGACACATGGCGTCACGATGGTTCCACTGAGTGTATTTAAGAAAGCGTTCGGGGCCGACATTAAGCTTGGTGATGGTAATACGGTTAAAATTCTGAAGGGCAAGCATAGCATAGCTCTTACTCTCGGTAGTCCTGTGATCTGGGTGGATGGGCACAAGATTAGATCTGAAGCTGCGCCAGCCATGCTTCAGGGTACATTTATGGCCCCTTTGCGGGTTGTTGCAAGTAGCATAGGGGCTAAGCTTAGCACAGGAGAAGGAGGACAGATTATTGTCCAGCTTGGGCCGGAGGAAGCCGCAGATACGGCAGACGATGGAGGCATAGATACCGATACCGGAAAGACCAGAATCGGCAACAGTTATTATGGATGGACGATGCAGTATCCAAGCGAGCTTATTCCGGGGAACAGTGGCGATGAGAGTATGGCTACTTTCTCCGACAGTGAAGATACATACTATCTGGAAGTCCATGCCGGATCAAGGATTAGTGAGACTGCGGACGTGGATACTCTGATGGATACGCTGCTCACAAGTGCCAAGAACAGCGGGGAGACCGTGCTGGATCAGCAAGTTTTTACACAGGCCAAGGTTCCTTTTGCAAGAATTGTGACTACAGATAAAGATGGGTCGATGTGGCAGGAGCGGGCTTATTACGGGGGAGGTCGAATATACACCTTGTATCTGGCCTCCCAAACTGCGAAGAGTTATAAGGATTTGCAAAAGTATGACGCTCTTCTGAATACATTTGAGCCAGGGTTCGATCGGGAAGACCAATCCGTTAAAGACCTATCTAAAGTAAAGAACGGGATGACCGAGACTTATAACGACGACTATGGAATTTCACTACAGATTCCCGCTGAGTGGACTGCGGACAATTCGCATAGCGTTTTCACAGGCAAAGATGGGACCTCACTAAGTATTCATGTAGCCTCAGCTCCTGCGGGTCTAACCCTGGATAGCTGGGCAGCGCAGCTGCATGAGCAGTATAAGCGGACTTTCCTTCCTGATGCTTACAAATGGGGAGGTACCACTCAGGTTGAGGCAGCAGGCGAGAAGGCACTTCTCCAGCAGGCCGAATATACTTACGGGGGTGGGTGGTATCAAGAGAAGCAGCTTATGCTGATTAACGGAGGATACCGATACCTTTTGGACTACTCGGCTCCGAGGGAACTAGAGACTGGGAAAGATCATTTCCAGGATATTTTGGCATCGCTGGATATTGATTTTGAGGGCAATGCCGAAATTCTTGGGTCTTTGGAGGATTATCATTTCTTGCCCGATACGACCAGAAGTGTACTGAAAACTTCGAATAACTATCAATATACGGTGAGCATCCCGCTGTACTGGACAGCCATAAATGAGCGTTACGAGCAGTCTCAGGCTGAATATCAGTTCCCGGGTGGAAGTTTCAAGCTCGAAGGTGATTCCAGCCGCGATCCGGATTTAACAGTCTGGCAGCTGCGAAGCTATTATAACGAAGCCGCCAAGAACAACAAAGACTTCACGCTGCAAGGTATAGATAATGTGAAGCTGGCCGGTGCTCCGGCTACGGTATTCCGTATTCATCAGACTGTGAATGGCGTGCCGCAGTCCAAACAAGTGATTCTATTTACCGACAGTGGCGGCCAATCTTACCAAATCACAACCACTTTAAATGATGCAAACAGCACACCTGAGCAGAAGGCCGCGCTCGATAAAGCGGTCCAATCTTTTAAAATGGTGAAATAAAACATAACCGAATATACGGTGAGCCAAGAGCAGATCCTTTTTAGGATCTGTTTTTTCTAATTTCTTTTCACTAGAGCATTCCTCCGATTTCTGATAAACTATATTAGTTAAACCGACTTTGAATTAGCATTCATGGTTACACTTAAAATATATCTGATCGGTTAGCCGATCCAGGAGGACATAAATGAGCAGTACAGCATTAACAAGACAAGACGTGGAGCTGCTGGCACCCGCAGGGGATTGGGATTGCATGCGTGCCGCGGTGGCGAACGGGGCAGATGCGATCTTTTTCGGCGTGGAGAAGTTCAATGCTCGGGCGCGGGCGAATAATTTCCGGATGGCCGAGCTGCCAGAGATCATGGCTTATCTTCACAGCTACGGAGTTAAAGGCTTTCTGACCTTCAATATTCTCGTGTTCGAGAATGAGTTAGCCGATGCCAAAGAATTGATTGAAGCTTGTATCGATGCGGGCGTAGATGCGGTTATCGTTCAAGATTTGGGTCTGGTCAAAATGATCCGCGAAATCTCCCCGGACTTCCCGATTCATGGTTCTACGCAAATGACGATCACCTCTCCAGAAGCCGTCGAGTTCACCAAACCCTTCAACATGGAGCGTGTGGTGCTCGGACGGGAGAATAATCTGAAGCAGATTCAGAAGATTGGCGAACAGGCCAAGCTGCCGATGGAGGTATTTGTACACGGGGCACTCTGTGTATCCTATTCAGGTCAATGTCTGACTTCAGAAATGTGGGGAGGGCGCTCAGCGAACCGCGGAGAGTGCGCTCAAGCCTGCCGTTTGCCTTACGATCTGATGGTGGATGGTGAAATGAAACCGATGGGCGATGTAGCCTATCTGCTATCTCCTAAAGATTTGGCTGCGGTTGACATCATGCCGGAGTTGATCGAAGCGGGCGTAACGTCGTTCAAGATTGAAGGGCGAATGAAGAGTCCTGAGTATGTGGCCAACGTGGTCAGCAAGTACCGGAAGGCGATTGACCTCTATTTTGATGGAAATGAAAAGCGTATATCCAAGGAAGAAATCCGTGAGCTGCAGCAGAGCTTCTCGCGTGGATTCACCCATGGATTCCTGGAAGGTACGAATAATAAGAAGCTCGTAGAGGGGACTTTTCCCAAGAGCCGGGGCGTATATCTCGGCCGTGTGGAACAGATTCTAAGGGATGGCGTCGTCTGCCGTCTGGATGCTCCGGTGAAACGTGGTGACGGTATTGTATTCGACGCCGGAGACCCGACGAAGAAGGAAGAGGGCGGACGCGTCTATGATCTGCGCCGCAAAGGCGTGAAGATCGAAGGAGAAGCTGGCGAAGGCTGGATTATCGACATCATTCCTGGCCGTAATGACGTGGATCTGCGCAAGCTGCATGTTGGCGACCGGATCTGGAAGACGAGTGATCCGGCGCTGGATAAGCGGATGCGTCAGACCTATGAGACGGAGAAGCCATACCGGGTATTCCCGGTACGTGTTCGGGCCATTGGTCACCCCGGTCAGCCGCTGGTGACCTTCTGGACGGATGTTCAGAAGGGAACCACGGTGCGGGTGGATTCCGAGATGGAGCTTGAAGTAGCACAAAAGCGCCCAATGGATCATGAACTGCTGGAAGAGCAGTTTGGCCGCCTTGGCGGCACGGTGTTCCAGCTCGAAGAGCTGGACACGGAGCTCCATGGCGACGTGATCGTGCCTATGCGCGAGCTGAACAGCATCCGCCGCCGTGCGGTGGAGCAGCTTGCTGGCGAGCGCCCGAAACCGCCCGTCTATGTGAAGCGGGCGGTAGAGATCTACGGCGACGCGGCGAAGACCGCGCAGCCGATCCCTCGCGGTCAGGCGAAGCTGACCGCGCTGTGCCGCAGCCTGGAACAAGTTCAGGCTGCCTTGAAGACCGGCGTCGACATGATCTATGCCGACTTTGAATTTATTAAGCAGTTCCCGGCAGCGGTAGACGCCGCTCGAAGCGCCGGCAAACAGATTGCGCTGGCAACGCCGCGCATCCATATGCCTGGCGAGAACGGCTACCATAACAACATCCTGCGTCTTCAGCCTGACGCGGTGCTGATACGCAACACCGGTGCGCTGTATTTCTACCTGCGCCACCGGCTGGAGAATCCTTTGGCGCCGCAGCCAAAGCTGATCGGCGACTTCTCGCTCAACATCGCGAACCATAAAGCGGTTGAATTGTTCCTGGAAGCCGGACTTGACACCGTAACACCTTCCTATGACCTGAACATTCAACAGATGGTCGATCTGCTCGGTAAAAGCCGCACAGCGGACATGGAGATTGTCATTCATCAGCATTTGCCGATGTTCCATACCGAGCACTGCGTGTACTGCACATTCCTAAGTGAGGGAACGGACTATACGAACTGTGGACGGCCATGTGAAGATCACCGCGCTTCTCTTCAGGACCGAATCGGCATGTCTCACCCGGTACGAGTGGATGAAGGCTGCCGCAATACTGTGTATAATGCGATTGAGCAGTCCGGTGCGGAATATTTGAACCATTTCCTCGAGTTTGGGGTGCCAAGCTACCGGGTGGAGTTTCTGGAAGAGACTCCGGAGCAGGTGCTTGAAGTGATTGATCTCTATACCCGTGCTCTGCCCGGAGAGATCAGCGGAACGCAAGTATGGAAGCAGCTTAAAGCGACTAATCAGCTCGGGGTTACCCGCGGACAGCTGGTGAAATAATAGAACGGATAAGAGATCAGAGCTTCTCTGGTATCTATCCAGCCCAAGGCCGCCCTTACAAGGGCGGCCTTTAGTATTAGTCATTTTCATTCGTCCAAGTGCTCATATTCCGTGTATCCCCTCACGATCAACGCTTCTCATCCTCCCCCCTCCTTCCTTCTCCAAACTCCTTATGTTCTAACTCACCCCGCCCAGTCTCTGGTCATATACTGCTTGAAATAGAACTACAAGGAGATTTTACAATGAGAAATTATCCTTCAGGGTATAATGTTCGGCCCACTGGAACGGAGCAGGTGCTTGACCGTAAGATTGGAGACGTGACGGGGGATGGAGTGCCGGATACAGTTACCCTTACGGGGCAGGCCGGGGCGGCGGGGAGCCCTTTTATCACAGGGATCACCTTGGTCGTTCACAGCGGGGGAGACCGGCGTACGTACCGGGTCCCGCTTCGTAACAATGCAGGCTATCAGCCAACATTGTTTCTGGGCGATTTTACTGGGGACAACATTTCCGATGTACTGGTACGCATAGATTCCGGGGGTTCGGGTGCCACGACCTTTGATTATGTCTACACGTTCACGGGGGGACAGCCGCAGCTGCTGTTCGACTCCGACCAGTACAATCAGCAGTGGAATTACACGGTCAATTACCTGGACTTCTACAGACTTCAAGTGAGAAGCCCGCATTCCGGTAATACTTTTACGGTGGATATTTCATCCCGGGGCAAAGAATATTTGGATCAGATCTATAATCCGGACGGCACTTTGAAAAAACCTGTTCAAGGCTTTGTGGACCCGCTTAGCGGCCTGTACCCGATTGATCTGGAGCGCGACGGAACCTATGAGCTAATGGCATTTCAGGGAGTTAGCGGGCTTTACCATGCTGATCGTTTCGGCTATATTACGAATCTGCTGAAGTGGAACGGGAGCTCCTGGGGGCTGGCGCAGCAGTGGTTTTCTTTTCTCGGATAGTCCGTAAAGCCGTCAATGGAATCAACGTACGACTAGGGAGTTCGAAGTTGAGCCGAAGGAATGGGAAGGGCAGGCCGGAGCCTGACGTCTTCATGATCTGGAAAGGAGCCAGTGGTTTATCAAGGTGTCCGAACACTATGAGCCTGTTTCAATTCGAGAGAGTGGGGAAATACACTGTAGGTACGTGTGGCGGTTGGATGGTTGAAAAGTTAAAAGCAGCCCCCAGGGGCTGCTTTTGCTTGTTCGACTAACGTCTTATAATTTATTTTCAAAGTCCATCTAGAATTTTAAAAAGACTGTGATAGTTAGATAATGTGATTGTGTCCTCAACTTTCACACCTGATTTATAAAATATAATGTCACCTGTGCCTTGGTTGACCTGATCTTTGAATTCAAGTATTCGTTTCAAGTTTTTCGCTGTTCCAATACTTCCTGAGATGAAATCGACATCCTTAGGAAAAACCTTTCTCAGACTCCCCTCAAAATATGGGAAATGGGTACATCCGAGTACCACCGTGCCGTACTGTTGTAAATCAAAAAGGGATAATTCTTTTTCTAAATAAGGTACGATTTTGTTCTCATCAAATTCAAAGTTTTCGGCGAACTGGACAAGTCCCGGAAGAGGTAAACTGTCTACAATTTCCCCATGACCTATCCGATGAACCAAGTCATTATATTTCTTCTCCTTTAAAGTTAGACTTGTAGCCAGTACTAGAACTTTCTTCTGCTTTCCTTCCCATTTTTCAATGGCTGGTTTCACAGCTGGCTCGATACCTAATATAGGAAAGTCATATCGTTGTCGGAGCTCTTCAATAACGATACTGGTGGCTGTATTGCAGGCAATAACTAAAGCTTTAACATGTTGATTAGCTATAAAATCTACAGCACTAATAATGTACTCTCTAACTTCTTCCTTTGTCTTTTCTCCATAGGGAACATGTGAAGTGTCTGCGTAAAAGAGATAATCTTCCTTTGGCAGGAACCTCAATGCTTGATGAAGTACAGTTATTCCACCTATGCCAGAATCAAACAATCCTACTCTCATAATTTCACTCTTCTTCATAATTATTAAAAAGATTTATTATACTTTATCACTGCACTTATTTTATAACCATACTGCTCGTTAGTTCAATAAAACACGAGGAAAATATACGTTTACCTAAAAGGAGGCTCGGAACTTGACCTTGAACCAGTACGCCCTTTTTTGTTCCCCTAAAATACGAACATTGACACTAACACGCGGGTATCATAGACTGGAATTAAGCTATTTAAAATGATTCATGGTGGAGCAGTTTGACTCTATTTCTCATAATCTCAGTTGGCGGAGCGGTCAGAACCAGATGCTCCGTTTTTTGAGGTGGATTATGTACATCGCTGCGTTTTTGGAGGAGTTTTTTTGAAGCAAATGATAGATGAGTGGAGACATGTATTTAAGCTTGATCCAGACAAGGTCATCTCGAATAAAGATCTGGAGGCTGTGTGTATGTCAGGTACCGATGCCGTCATGATCGGCGGCTCCAGCGGAGTTACCTATGACAATACCGTAGACCTCTTGTCCCGTGTCCGGCAGTACGAGGTTCCATGTGTACTGGAGATTTCGGAACTCGACGCCGTAGTTCCAGGGTTTGATTTGTATATGATACCGATGGTACTCAACACAAGCCGCTCGGAGTGGATCATCGGCCGTCATCAGCAGGCCATTGAACGTTATGGGTATATTATCCCTTGGGACCTTGTTGTTCCAGAAGGTTATATCATACTTAATCCGGAATCTACAGCAGCCAAGCTGACTGGCGCCGTAGGCGGTCTGTCCATCTCCGAAAGCGCGGCATACGCGCAGACGGCGGACAAGCTCATGTCCCTCCCGGTTATCTATATGGAGTATAGCGGAACCTTTGGTGATATGGAGTTGGTCTCATCTGTCCGCCGATCCTTATCGAGGTCCCGTCTGTTTTATGGCGGTGGAATTACGGACATCGAGACAGCGCGCCTGGCCGCAGATGCAGCCGACACGATCATTGTTGGTAACATCATTTATACGAATCTGTCCCAAGCCCTAACCACCGTATCTGCAGTAAAAGATAAAAGTTAACCGCCGCAAAGCAGCACCGAAGCAACGCCCCTGGGCCCTGCAGAAGCTGAAAGCGAATCCCAGAGGGAGAGCGATCCCAGCACGCAGGAACACCCAACAGCCTAAAGTGACGCCCTCGGGCCCTGCACAACTGAAAGCAAATCCCGCAGGGAGAGCGATCCCAGCACGCAGGAACACCCAGCAGCACCGAAGCAGCACCCTCGAGCCCCGCACTAACGTAGAGCGTGTCCCGCAGGGACGACAAGCGGCTCCCTAATCACAATAATCTTACTTTATATATAGCAGCTCTCACAGCCCAAGAACTTTCAGTAACTAAGAACCGCCATAATTCAAGCGGGTCCCGTATGGGACGGCAAGCGATCCCAAATCCAAGCCTAACAAAGTACCTCAGCCAAATCTCCTACGCCCATTTCGGGTGTCCAGAGGGCTAGCCCTTGGGGCCCTCCCTTCCAGGGAGGGTTTGGGAGGGTAGAATGCACCGAAAGGATGTTCACAATGATTGACATAGAACAAGCGATTAACAAGCTTAACCCCCAGCAAAAAGAAGCCGCACTAGCCACAGACGGCCCGCTCCTAATTATGGCCGGCGCAGGAAGTGGCAAGACCCGGGTGCTGACGCACCGTATTGCACACTTGATTGCGACGCGTAAGGCGGCGCCGTGGAGTGTTTTGGCTATTACATTTACCAACAAAGCCGCAAGGGAGATGCAGGAAAGGGTGTCCAAGCTCGTCGGGCCGCAGGGCCGTGACATTTGGGTATCCACCTTCCACTCCATGTGTGTGCGTATTTTGCGTAAGGATATTGAACGTATCGGATTTACATCAAATTTCTCGATCCTCGACTCTACTGACCAATTGTCGGTCATCCGTAATTGCATGAAGGAGCTTAACGTCGATCCCAAGAAGTTTGAACCGAAAGCCGTTCAGGCTATGATCAGCAACGCCAAGAATGAGCTGGTAAGTCCTCAGATGTATGAGCAGAAGATCGGGGATTATTTCGAGGGTATTGTGGCTAAAGTGTATACCATGTACCAAAAGCGGCTTAGAAGCAATAACTCCCTTGATTTCGATGATCTGATTATGAAGACGATTGATTTGTTCAAGGAAGTGCCTGAGGTACTCGACTTCTACCAGCGCAAATTTCAATATATTCATGTCGACGAATATCAGGATACGAACCGGGCCCAGTATATGCTCTGTAAAATGCTGGCCGACAGCCACCACCGCATCTGCGTGGTAGGGGATAGTGACCAGTCCATTTACCGCTGGCGCGGAGCGGATATCAGCAATATCCTCAATTTCGAAGAGGATTATCCGGAAGCCAGAACCATTCTGCTCGAGCAGAACTACCGCTCAACCTCGAACATCCTGAATGCAGCCAATGAGGTGATCGGCCTGAATACCGGCCGGAAGCCGAAGAGACTATGGACGGACAAAGAAGGCGGGGCCAAGATCAAGGTATACCGCGGGGATTCCGAGCATGATGAAGGGTATTTCGTGGCTTCTGAGATCCACAAGAACATTAAGATGAACAAAAGCTATGGACACCATGCGATTCTATACCGGACGAATGCCCAGTCCCGGGTTATCGAGGAAATTCTGATCAAGTCGGACATTCCGTATCAAATCGTGGGCGGCATCAAGTTCTATGATCGCAAAGAGATCAAGGACATCCTGGCCTATCTGCGCCTTCTATCCAATCCGGATGATGATATCAGCTTGACCCGGGTTATTAATGTACCGAAGCGGGGACTTGGGGATACCACAGTGGCGAAGCTCGCTGCGGCTGCGGCAGAGCGGGGAACTTCGATTTACCGGGTGCTGGAGTATGTGGACGACCTGGGATTTGCGGGACGGACACGTAATAATTTAGTGGATTTCTTCGACATGATCGCCGGACTTCACCGGATGGTTGAGTATTTATCCGTGACCGAGCTTACCGAGAAGCTGCTGGAGATGACCCACTACCGGATGGAGCTGCAGAACGAGAACACGATCGAATCGCGCTCTCGCCTCGAGAATATTGATGAGTTCCTGTCTGTAACGATGGAGTTCGAGAAGAACAACGAAGACAAGTCTCTCGTCTCGTTCCTTACGGATCTGGCATTAATTGCAGATATCGACAGCATGAATGACTCGGAAGAAGAGCAGAGTGATGCTGTTGTCTTGATGACGATGCACAGTGCCAAGGGTCTTGAGTTCCCTGTTGTGTTTATTGTAGGGATGGAAGAAGGCGTATTCCCGCACAGCCGTGCATTCCTGGATGAGGAAGAGCTTGAGGAGGAGCGGCGTCTAGCTTATGTGGGGATTACACGTGCGGAAGAGCAGCTCTTCCTCAGTTGTGCTCAGATGCGGACCTTGTTCGGACGGACCACGGCGAATGCGCCGTCCCGCTTCCTGAATGAAATTCCGGACGAGTACAAGGAAGATACGGATATCGCACGCGACCGCTATCGCCGCGGGGCCAACGTGGGCGGCGCCTACGGGGGCCGGGGATTCGGCGGCAGCAGCGGTGGAGGCGGCAACTTTGGCCGCCGGACTGAAGGAAGTACGGCGAAGGCGGCTCCAACAGCATCACGTGTAACGGTGACAACCGGTGTACCGGGTGCGGTACAGGCGAAGCCAGCTGGAACAGGCTCCGGAGATTTCAAGGCAGGCGACAAAGTGGCCCATGGCAAGTGGGGCACCGGAACAATTGTGGCAGTCAAAGGCTCCGGTAATGATATGGAGCTGCAGATCGCTTTTCCAGCTCCTGTCGGCGTGAAGCGACTGCTTGCAGGCTTTGCCCCGATTACGAAAGTGGAAGCCGAATAAACGGCCCTACAACAAGTTAACAGTAGATATCAAACTGGAAGACGTGCTATTGGGCTGCGGGTGATCTTATCACCAAGGCCCAATAGCCGTGTATACATATTTATCAATCATTGACTATGGGAGGTGCCCTGCATGGATCCAATGCATTCGATGGAGCAGCTTGTGGAGGAGCTTAATAAGTATAGCTATCACTACTACACGCTGGATAATCCACTCGTTAGTGACAAAGAGTATGATGTCCTCTATGACAAGCTGGTGGCGCTTGAGGCGGAGACCGGAGTAACACTGCCCGATTCCCCTACCCAGCGGGTGGGCGGCGAGTTACTGAAGGGATTTAAGCCCCATCGTCACTTAACACCCCTGTGGAGTCTGGACAAAGCCCAGAATGAGGAGCATCTGCAAAGCTGGAATAACCGTGTGCTTAAGCTGGTTGGAGACTATAACGCGAAGAATCCGGATACGCCTCTGCCAGCACCTTCCTATGTAGTTGAACTGAAGTTTGACGGACTTACCCTGAATTTGACGTACACAGATGGAAAGCTGGTCCAGGCGTCTACCCGGGGGAACGGGGTTGTAGGGGAAGGGATTCTTGCCCAGGTGAAGACGATTAAGTCCGTTCCTCTTAAGATTCCTTATACTGGTGGAACGATTGAAGTCCAAGGTGAAGGGATCATGAATCTTTCTGTACTTGCAGCGCACAATGAGTCGGGGGCTGATCCGCTTAAGAATGCACGGAACGCTGCTGCTGGAGCCCTGCGAAATCTTAATCCTAAGGTCACGGCAGAGCGCAAGCTGAGCGCATTCTTTTATAACGTCGGCTATGCAGAGGGAGTTAGATTCGAGAACCATAAGGAAATGATGAGTTTCCTCAAAGATAATTTCTTCAAGGTCAATCCGTTTGTCTCCTATTTCGACAGCTTCGATCAAGTCATGCATGAGCTTCATCTAATTCAGGAGCGCCGAGGCTCCCTGGATTATCTTATTGATGGAGCCGTTATCAAAATCACCGATATGCGCACACGAGAAGTGCTTGGCTATACCGACAAATTTCCGCGTTGGGCGGTGGCCTTCAAGTTCGAGGCGGAAGAGACAACTACAATTCTTGAGTCCGTAGTCTGGAATGTAGGTCGTACTGGCAAAATAACACCGTTAGCAAAAGTAGAACCTGTCGAGCTGGCCGGAGTTACGGTGCAGAACTGTACGCTCAACAATGTCGGGGACATTGAGCGTAAGAATTTGAAGTTCGCGATTGGCACACGTGTATTCATCCGCCGCTCCAATGACGTAATCCCTGAAATTCTGGGTAAGGTCACGGAAGAGAGTGACGGAGAGGAAATCATCTATCCAGAGAAATGCCCAGCTTGCGGATTTCCGCTGGAGCAGCGCGGTGCTCATCTATTCTGCAATAATCGGTTTGGCTGCAAACCGCAAATTGTCGCGCGGATTACGCACTTCGCCTCGCGGGACGCTATGGACATTGAGACCTTTAGCGATAAGACTGCGGAACAGCTCTATGATGAGTTAGAGGTACGCGAGTCGGCCGATCTGTATACACTGACTTATGAGGATCTGGTGAAGCTGGAGCGTTTCGGAGCCAAGAAAGCGACCAACCTGCTTGAGGCGATCGAGCAAAGTAAGGGGCGGGATCTCGCTGCATTCCTCTTTGCACTTGGCATCCCGAATACGGGCAAGTCAACAACCAAAGTGATTGCTGAGCATTTTGGCAGTCTCCAGGCTATCATGTCAGCAACAGCGGAGGAATTGACCGCTCTGCCTGACATCGGAGGCATTGTTGCCGATAGCATTGTGAACTTTTTTGCGGATCCATTTATGCAGGCAGGGATTAATAAGATGTTGTCCTTGGGGGTAGAAGCCAAGGCCCCTGAGAAGCCGCAGATCGTGGCTACGGATTCTTTCTTCAGTGGTAAGACGGTCGTGCTCACAGGAACCCTGCATCAGCTGACCCGTGACGAGGCTGCGGAGAAGCTCGAAGCGCTGGGAGCGAAAGTCACCGGCAGTGTATCCAAGAAGACAGATCTTGTTATAGCAGGAGAGAAGGCAGGCAGCAAGCTGACGAAGGCAAAGGAACTCGGGATTCAGGTCATTGAGGATGAAGATGAGTTAATCAAGCTGCTGGAAGGCTAAAGCCGGAAAGATCTGCTCCAGCTTCTTCCGAACATTCTACACAGTATCACAGTCATACATGGGATTATATTCTCGTTCGACAACAACCAAAAGGCTGTGCTATTCATTCCAGTGAATAGCACAGCTTTATTTATTTTCACTCCATATAACGCCGACATTCACCTTCTGGAGATCCGTGGTTCGTTTATCAATCCGGCTCTCAAGCTTTACGATCCGCGGGTACCCAGGCGTCCTTATCGTATCCCCGCACCTCCCAGTAGCCAACATGCTCCTCCGCAATAAGCTCGATCCGGTTCAGCCATTTTACGGATTTGTAGGCATACATCTGAGGCACAATGAGCCTGACGGGGCCGCCGAGTTCGCCCCGGATGGGTTTGCCATCGTGCATAACGGCAACCATAACGTCATCCAGATGAGCCTGCTCCATAGTTAAGGAGTCGGTATACTCACCATCTCCGGAGTAGAACTTCACATAAGTGGCACCCGAGTTTGCGCCAGCAAGGGATATCAGTGTCTTAAGGGGGATTCCCTCCCAGGTATTCTTGTACACCGACCAGCCAGTTACGCAGTGAAAATCACTAACCTGAACGCTTCTCCCCAGCTTGACGAACTGCGCCCAATTCCATTCCTGCTTCCGTTCGACCAGCCCTTCAATTTTAAAAGACCAGTTTGTATTATCGAAGGAAGGAATGGGGGTTACCGTGTAGACACGGAATTCACCTACAGCACCTCCACCCTTCGGTGGAGAAGAGGCCGGAAGCGGAGTGGGAGCAGGTAGCAGTCGATTTGCATCCTTTTGTACAAGGTCTTCAGTGGAGCTTGAGCCACTTCCCAGGGAGCGTCCCATCCATTTAACAAAAGAAGGCCCAAGTATGGCCGCCAGGCCAAGTACCACCGTCCATTTGAGAAAGGAACGCCTTCCGTATATAGGCCTCGCTTCAGATAAACCCTCGGGGGCTTTCACAACCACAGCCCGGCGGTTCGGTTCTTTCAGCCATTTTGTACGGGTAATGGAGTGATAAATGATATAGGGAAGACCTAACCAGGTAAGAAGGTCATGCACGATCAGAGCGTTATTGGTCCACGTGGGCCCCGCTAATCTGAGCTGCCATAAAATAATCCCTGATAGCAGCCAGCCTCCTAACAGGATAAGTATAAGAATCACATTGAGCTTTTGCAGTGGTCGATCTTTGAGCTGCTTCCAATGCTTCGCCGCTAATATGAGATAGAGCAATACAGGAACGAGGAGCGCAAGTCCAACACCGATATGGAGCCACTTCACCCAGCTTCTTGCAGCCCCGAGAATTTGGCGCCAATAGCCACTCAGAAGAATAAGGCCAGATAATGAGAGAAAGAGCACCATCCACCCATTCCAGGCATGAATGGAGATAAGCTTTTTGCCATAGCCTTTGCGAATCTGTTTTAACCATTCCTTCAATATATGACCTCCTTGTAAGCTGCAGTTACGTGAATACTTAACATTATGATACTTTAAAATGAATTAATAAGAAAAAAGATAGAATTAATCACGAAAGATGAGTTGGAATATTTTGTGTGGTTGCACAATCCTGCGAAACATGATAAATTATTTCTTGTCGCTTCGGAAGCTAACTTGCTGAATTGCAGAAATGCATGTCGAAAAAAGTTATTGACAAAGCGAATGGAATAAGATAAACTAATATTCTGTTCGGTTGAACGAGCTAACAAAGTCGCTTGATAGAATAGAGCAAGTTCTTTGAAAACTGAACAAATGGAATACGTTAAGAATAACAGATTCTTAATTAAGAATCGTCAGTTTCAAAATGAGCTATCAACTTTCTTGGAGAGTTTGATCCTGGCTCAGGACGAACGCTGGCGGCGTGCCTAATACATGCA
>RCUP01000460.1_pt1 | contig 30599 bp, 39 predicted proteins | sample 2166341 | NCBI WGS metagenome assembly RCUP01 (sample SAMN09932325, study PRJNA488358) | compost metagenome | isolation source: compost soil in succinonitrile-enriched | place: Germany: Experimental Botanical Garden | reverse complement strand
AATTCTTCCAGCGATCGCAGCAGTCGTATGAGGTCCATGACCGCCGTGGATAGCGTGCGGGGCGTGAAGCTGGGATCACGGGGGGGGGGGCGTTTCAGTCGGGACGGCGCAGGTGCGGGGCCGAGGGAGAGCGGGCTCTCTGTGCGCAGAGGCTATCGGGCGTCAGTCGGATGCCTCCATTTACGCCGACCGTGGCCCACCAGCAACCGAATTGCCAGTGCAAGCTATTGATATAACTGCATACCTGCCAACAGATAGGCCCCGTTGACTCGCTAACTGACTCGCTTTTGCGACGACTGTCCATGAACCCCCGTTGGCCGATTTCTTGGCTTCCGGCACGGCCTGCACTGTGGCAGGGTGGTCGGGGACACGTTGGCGGAGATCTAGATGGACACTTCTGAACCCGACATTTCCCTGCAGGACGAGATCAAAGCTCTTCGCCAGCAGTTGGCGGTCCTTCGTTTCGATATTTTAGGCAAGGAGTGGCTCACTGTTGACGAGGCGGCGCACTATTGCGGCGTGTCGGCGAGCCAGTTCAATGCCAGGGCACATGAATACGAGCTCGAGCCACGTAATTTCATGGGCAAGAAGCTCTATGAGAAATCGGCCCTCTATCAGGCAATCTACGGCGCCAAGGCTTGGTCGCGGCCATCCGCAACTTCCGCTCCTAGTTTGGTGGCAACCTCCCCCCAGATGGAGCAGGCTCTTGCCCGACTAAGGCGTTTTGACCAACGAAGGGGGAAAGGCTGATGGATCTGGCCGACAAGCTGATGACACTCGCTCAGGCAGCTGAGCTTTGTGCATGCCACCCACGAACCCTTAGAAGGGCGATCAATGATGGACACCTCACCGCGATGCGTCTGGGGCAGAGTGCGAAATCGGATCGAATCCATGCTGACGACCTGGAAGCATGGTGGCAACGCTCGCGTTACGTGCCCCCAACTGTACCGACCTTCCCGAAAGTACCATTCGAGAGCCCGCAGATCTTCGATGCTGACGAGCGACTCAAGGCCCTACTGGGCACCAAGAAATCTAAGACGATCAGCAAGAGGCCGTTCGTTCGCTCCAAGGAGTTAAAGGGCCAAGGCGGACACTGACCTGAGGCAACCGGTGGCTAGGCAGCGGCCGCTGCCTGCGATTTCAGCGGGTCCTTCACGTTGATCCAGGCCAATGCCGGCAAATGGCTTTCCTGACTACTACACTGTTGAAGCCCTCTCGTTATTGCGTCACAGTTCGCCACTTCCTACGGAGCTGCCGCATGCACGGAATGACTCAACATCTCAGGATGGCAACAGCCGGAATCACACTTATGCTGCTGGCAGCCTGCACCTCTGTTGGCGACATACGCAGTACCGGACCTGTAGCCACCTTCTCGTCCAATCAGGATCCCTTAGCCGCCGCCACTTGTGTCCGTGACGCATGGGGAGAGGTGAGCATTGGAGGATCGCGATGGCAGTATGTGCTTGAGCCCCGTTCCGGTGGCTACTCCGTGTCGACCTCCAATGGCGGCGTACCGATGGAGTTTGTTGAAGTCGCCCCTCGAACTGGTGGGGGAAGCTATATCAAGTTTTACAGCAAGTTCCTGAAGCGTCGACAGGCTCGGTACACCGAGGCCGTCACCCAATGTGGTGTCCGCACGGAGTAACCCAGCTCCTGAATGTTGCGAAGATCGAAGCCTTGCCGGGATCATCGCCTCGCGCTGACTCAACCTGCAGCTACTGCGGCTCTAGGCTTGGCTTCGGCTGGAGGTCTGCATGGCCCCAGTGCTGCCCTTATTCGCGCAAGTTCCGCAGCCCCAGCCTCGGCCAAGCGGCGGGCCTGTTGCTGCTGCTCGCGGGTCGGCGGCAGGCCCGGCAGCGGGGGTAGAGGCTCGCTCGAGGTGTCGTCCACCATCCGAGCCACGGCCGCCCGCAGCCGCATCTCGGGATAGAGCCTAGCCGCGCACCACCGCTCGGCGTAGCGCTTGCCCTGGTCGATGCTCGCCGCCCATACATCCTTGGTCTGCCACATCTTCCGGGCATCGAGGTGCACACGCACCCCGCGCTCCTTCGCTGGCGAAACCTGGGCGATCTGCCGGCCGCTCCACCACAGCACCCAGGTATCCCTCAGCTGGACCCAGCCAGAGGGGATCGGGGCGGTGCGGAAGCCTTGGTAGCCGTGCGAGGGACGCATGGCCGGAAGGATACGGCTGGGCGTCGCAGGTGCTGCGATCGGGCCCTAGGCGTTCTTAACAGCGCCCGGTGTATGGTGAGGCTACTTGGCTCCTCTCCGGTGCGAAATCCTTCGGTCTCGTGTCTAGCCCCTTTGCCGGCAAGACAGATGACCAACACAAGCTCCTTCCGGGTCTTCAGGATCCGCGCCGTGCTGCAACAGAATGGAAGCATGGCGGGCGTTGAAGCGATATTCTGCAAATGTGCCGCGTGCGGAGACGAGTCACGGCTATCGAGAGGGCGTGGGCTTCAGGAGACCGATGAAGGCGTCCTGCTCACCTGCCTTGCTTGCAGCGCCCGCGGTGTTATACCCACTGCGAAAATCTGGGCGGATTGGGGAGAGCAACTCCGGCGGGACCGGATAGTGGCCTTGGCGGGTATGACCCCAGAAGACCTAAACGGACCCTAGGTTTGCCCTACACCAACGTCGGCATTTGCCAAGCACAGCAGCCGGACGCCTGCCGTCTGCAAGCCGACGGTCGCCAGCCTAATTGAACCATGCCCCTGTAGTCGGCCCGCGGCCAGCCCCTAGCTTGCTGCGACCTGTTGCTGGACGGTGGCTAGCAATAGATCCATTCCTGACGCGTTCGGCGCTGTTGCGTCGCCGCGCTGGAAGAAGCTGGTCCAATCCGCCCTCGTCATCCGAGCAAGCACTTGCGATTCGACTGGTAACCATCGCATTGGCCAGAACGGCAGCCGTCGATTTCCCACACGTCCTCGCTGCAATTCAACCAAGGCCGTATGGCTACTGGCGCCAACCACCCTGGAATAGGCGACCGACAGGCCATCCTCGGGCCCTTCCAGGTACTGGAGGAAGCGCGTACCGTCAAAGAGCAGCACGCCGGTAACGCCTGCGTCTCGGTTGAACCGAGCGGCGTCGTCAATGATTGAGCATAGCTTTCCTTGGATCTGCCCCAATCTGTCTGCGGCAATCTCCGTAGCAGCCTCACTCGCGTACACCACGGCCCTAATAGGCATGGGGCATCTCCTTTCCGGGATCCTCTACCCTACCAAGGCTGGCTGAACAGTACAGCCATGTGCAGTCTGCAAACAAAACGGTTAAGGAAAATGTGAAGCTGAATCCGTTCTAGCTTCACAAATCAACGAGCGTGTCGTTCGACACAATCGGCTATCCGCTGAGGAGTTGAGCTATGCCTGACACCGGACACTTCTACGTGCTTGCCGTGGACTATGGTGCAGACGAGGACGGCCAAATCCACCACGTCAATTCGATCACAGTTCGCTGCAATCGATGCCACCATATCAATCGCATAGAAAAGATAGAGCGCATTGCAGGCGGAACTGTCCTGACGTGCAGCAAGTGCGGAGCACGGCAAGCCGTAAGCAACGCCAGATTGGTTGAATGCGATCACAGTTTGGGGAGAGCCGCTAGTCGGAGCCGAGCTGACTGAAGCTACACTCATCTCGTCGGCCCCGCCCCAATGCAGACATGCCCAATACAGGTCATTTCTACGTTCTCGCGATAGATCTTGCTACTGACGCGCGCGGCCATGTCGAGGCGGTCAGATCCATCACAGTTCGCTGCCACCGCTGCACCGAAATCACGCAGATGGACCCGACGTCCTTGGGCAGGACGCCAGACATGGTTGAACTGATCTGCGCCGCCTGCGGCACGTATCAATCGGTCAGTATCGCCAGATTCGAATGCGAGCACCTACTACCCTGCGGCCGCTAGACCCCGCTGGCCAGGCTTGAAATCACATCGGGGTCACGCAGCGTGCGGTCGGCATAACAACCTCTCCATTAGGCTACGGCCTCCATTCCTGTTGGAGAAGATTGAGATGGCAATAGAGACAGCGGAAGATCTTTTCATTCACGAATTGTCCGACATCTACAGCGCAGAAAAGCAGCTGACGAAGGCCCTCCCCCGACTGGCCAGGGCATCTAGCAACCCCGACCTCGCTGCGGCCTTCGAACTTCACCTGGACGAGACTCAGGGCCAGATCGAACGTATCGATCAGGTAGTCGAAGTCCTCGGCATCCGGCTCAAGCGCATCAAGTGCGCAGCGATGGAAGGTCTGATCGAGGAAGGGAAAGAGATCATTGACTCCGTCGAGGAGGGGCCCGTTCGGGACGCCGCGCTGATCGGCGGCGCACAAAAGGTCGAGCACTACGAAATAGCGTCCTACGGCACCATTGCCGCACTGGCCAAGCAGCTGGGCTACAAGAATGCTCTGCCCCTCGTGCTCGAGACGCTCGAAGAAGAAAAGGCTACGGACGAGAAGCTGACCATGATCGCCAAGGGCGGCGGCAACCAGAAGGCTGCCGAAGCAGCGTGAGCCTGCATGGCGGCGTAGCGGTCGCTATGCCGCCAATTTTCGCCAATACCACAAGCAAGCACCGCGACACTGCAGATGCTGGTGCCCCCTCTTCTGGAGCACAGACAATGAACGAGAAAAGGCTGCAGGACGAACTACCGTTCAACCCGACGACCGACGTTGACGATGCATCAAAAGCCCATACACCTGACGTGCGTCGCAATGACAAGGCCAAGTGGAAAGAGCACGACATGCCCGAGGACGGCGGCGGGCCCAAGGCTACGCCTGAAGACTATGAACGTCCTGACCCTGACCCTACCGGCGGCCATCGGGGCTAGGAATTCATCACCTGCTACATGCTTGAGGTTCACCGCAACGGCTATTGAGATCTCGTAGGCTCATCTTCGATTACGTCCGAAAACTGGGCTAAAGGTGTGACATGTGGCGACGAAATGGGTTGTCCTTGGTTCTGCTTGGCTTAACTCTCTTGTTCATCGGAGGGCAGATAGCGACTGGCTTGGACGTACACAATCAAGATCTGATTGAGCACGGCCGGGCGCCACTGGATCTCTGGAGCTATGTTGTCAGCGGCCATTTCATTAGTGCCACTTTTGAGAATTGGGAAAGCGAGTTCCTTCAGATGGGAATGTATGTACTCCTGACGGTCTCGCTGCGACAGCACGGGTCGGCAGAGTCGCGCCCCTTGGATCCGGCACAAGAGGAGGAACGGGTCGAAGCGGGGCCTACGCCTTGGCCAGTCCGACGAGGAGGATTGTGGAAGGCCCTTTATGGCCACTCTCTTGCAATAGCCTTTGGTGCGCTATTCCTAATTAGCTTCAGTCTTCACGCACTGGGAAGCTGGCGTGCTGAGCAAGTAGAACAGCAGCTGATTGGAAGGCAGCCCCCCAGCTTCTTAGAGCACTTGGGCAGCAGCACCTTCTGGTTCGAATCAATGCAGAACTGGCAGAGTGAATTTCTGGCCGTCCTATCCTTGGTGGTGCTGACGATCTTTCTTCGCCAGAAGGACTCGCCGCAATCGAAGCCCGTACATGCGCCGCACGCTCAAACTGGAGACTGACCTTGGAGAGATCGTCAGGCAATACAGCATTGCTGATCATCGACATGTTCAGCCGCTTTGACTTCCCCGATGCAGCGCGCCTGGCGCCAATGGCAGTGAAAGCTGCCACAGAGATCCTTCGCCTGCGGGAACACTGTGATTCAAAAGATTGGCCGGTGATCTACGCAAACGACAACTTCTCGGACTGGAAGCTGGATTTCCAACAACAAGTCGCTCAATGCCTGAGAAATGGCGGCCCTTCGGCACGTATCGCCAAACTCTTGTCACCAAAACCTGATCACTACTTTGTCCTAAAGCCAAAGCACTCAGCGTTCCTCGCGACCCCACTACCAATCTTGTTGGCCAAGTTGGGGGTGCGTCATCTCTGGCTAAGCGGCATGACTGCCGACTCATGCGTACTGGCTACCGCACTCGACGCCAATGCCCGTGAGTACGAAGTTCATATAGCACGCGAGGCAACTGCGGGACACCCCGCACGGAAGCATCGGGCGTTGCAGATACTTTCAGAATCAAAAGCCGCTAGCGTGGCTAGCGTCGCATCCTTTCTCCACGACGGCTAACCATTTACGACCGCTCCGATCCATTGGCTATTGGCGCTCGAGTACGGACTTCGCGCAGCGGTAATCACCCATCCCAGACCGGAAGAGCTTTACCGCGTGTGGACGCAGTTGCTTCCTGGGATTGCAGAGAAGCATTCCGGGGACGGTGGCGCCATCTACACGGCGGCCCTGCAGCAGGCGCTCGCACTGCTCACAGATCAGATCGGGGCGCGGACCTAATCCGCCGCGTCCCCTTCTGCCTGACGTGTGTCGCTACCTCGCCACCCTACAGAACCCCGTCGGCCATAGGCATGGGGAGTAGCCAGTGCGAGCGCATCCGAAATCGATGCGAACGCATCGTCCAAGGATGACGAACGCATTGGAAGTCAGTCGAGCAGTTGCTCGAGGCGGCTGCCACACATAGAGCGCGTTCGCCCTAACGTCACGGGTGACGTCACCCGTGACGTAACGGTCTACGAGGGTTCGAGAACCGTTCTTAAGCGGTTCCGTATGCGCAATCGTCCTTAGGTCTTACGACGCCGACGACCTCGCAGACCGGCTCGGTTAGTGTCTCGCCATTTGAGGATTTCACCGGCAACCCATGTAGCCGGTCGCATCGATACCCTGATAGGGAAGTCTGGACGGCACGCGACCGATTCCAGAACAGTTCTAGGCGTCAGCCCGAGGAGTTCCCCCACGGCGCTCGCATTTATTGCCCTGAGTTCAAATGGCACTAGGCTGTCGTTCTCGTTCATGACCGCGCCCTTGGATGAGGTGGCGCCTCTCAGCCTAGCTCAGGATTTTGCCCCTGTCGCCCATCACGATTTAGGACTCGAACACCTTGTGCCGCAACGCATTTGGGGCCGCTGGCGTAATCATAGGCGCCAGATTCTTGTACGCCCGGCGCACGATGCGCAATGCGGTGAAGGCTGGGATCCTGAGCCAGGACGACCGGTTCGGCCTACACAGCCTAAAACATAGAGGCGTTACCGACACTAAGGGCAACAAAAAGGAAGCCAGTGGTCACAAGACCGACGCCATGGTCCACTCTATGATCACTCACTGTTGACTGTTGAGGAGACCTCAGCAGGCGAGGAGTCTGCTGTTAGTTATGCAAAGCAGCCTGGATAGTCTCAACTGCCTCAACTGCATCCGCCGCGATCACCAGATTTAGCCTCTTGTGGAAATTCAGCTTTCCACTGGTCATCAGCGCCTTCAATGGCTTTTCGGTCAGCATCACATCACAGTAGCCTGCAGCAGCGCATGCATGGTGAATATCTACAACATCATGCGCATTCAACCGCCGCTTCTTATCCCATCGAATTGCCGCATGGCAACCAGCATGAACGAAGAGCGTAGGCAGACGCTCTGCCATTAGCTCCGGACGCAGTCGAAACAGATTGAAGAGCATTGTTTGCGCGGAATCCTTGAACTTCTCAATGTTTTCAGCCGTAAGCGCTACCTGCTTTTCAGTCAAGAACAATCGCGCCAAATCAGCGTCATAGAGCTTGATGGCTCCAGATATTTCAGCTTTGAATGCCTGCTCAAAACTTGCAATGGAGCCTGCGAACTCTATCAACTTGGAATTAACTTCCTCGGCGGATCGGGCCATAGCGTCGGCGAGACCTTCCACAGGGTGGCTATTAGCGATTTCAGCGAAACTGAGACGCGACCCAAGGTCAATGGTTGCCTTCTGAAAAAGATGATCGACCGCTTTAGGCAGACCTGCGTGATGCGGCAAACGAACTCCCAGCACAAAAGCTGGGCGAACCCAGCTAAGGTTCAAATCAGTGCGTCCAGATACGTGAGGGGCAGCCATAAACCTCTGCAACTGCAGCGAAACGCGCTCCTGCTCCGTACGGAGGCAGACCCCGCGACTAAATGCATCCATGAGAATCGCGGTTTGCGAACGGCTCTCAGCATCTGTCTGCTGCATCAACTCTATGAACGCGGCGTCACTGACCGGACATATAACTCGACCAGAGTCGACTGAGGCTCGGATCAGCTCCAAAAGTTCCGTGTCAGCAGGTGACTTGGACCGCCCAAATTGGGCGTCCCGAAGCCGAACCCAGTAGCACGAATCGAGATAGATCTTCTTAGATGATGAGATCTCTGTTGCCAGCTCCCGACTGATTCGATTGAAGTACTCGGTCGTGGATATTTCGGGAGACTCCCGATGCAGATCCAGCGCTTCCTTAGCTCGCGCCAATTCGTCAGTTGTCCATTCCATACCCACTCCATACCGAGAACACCAGGCGAGCTTCTATGCCACTCCCAACCGCGCTCCCGTCCGACGGCTCACGGTGTGATGACGATTCGGTTCGCGCTGTTGCCGTCCCCGGCCCGGCTCGCGTTAGCAACCGTACCCGCCGGCCGCGTGCACGTGCTGGTGTGCTCGACGGCGTTGGTGACGACGCCATTGGCATCGGTCAACGTGGTCCGCCAGCGGAACGTCGCGGTCGGCAGCGGCGAGGTGTTCGTGCAGCGGAAATTGAAGGTCAGCGGCGAGGGCGTCGCGCTGGTGTAGGTGCCGTTGTAATCGCTGCAGGTCCACCCGGACGCGCACTGGACGATCTTCGTCTGCCGCTTCACCGGAAAGGCGGGATTGCCTTGATAGTGAACCGAGGCGGGGATGTTCACCCCTTGCGGCCCGCTGACGTTGGCGAGGCTCAGGATTTTGAAGGGCAGCCCGTAGGCCCACAGGTACTCCTCCATCTCGGCCTCGCACAGCACGCGTTTCACCTGGCCCGCCGGCATGGTCGGGTACATTGGGCAGTTGGAATCGTCGCCGTGGTCGAATCCCACTGCATGCCCGAATTCGTGCAGGAGCGCGGACTCTCCGTCGAACCGATCCGCTGGAATGGTGGGCGCCGTCGTGCAGATGAGCTGGGTGACGCCGGGCGTCTGATCCATGCGCTTGCGGTCGACGTAGATGTCGGCGTTGAGAATGGTCCCCGTGTTCGGATTGACCGTTGTGCGTGTTTCCATTCCTGCGCCGGGGGTGACGTTGTCGGCGTCTTCGACGGTGATGTTCGCGTGGTTGAAGGCCTGAGTCTGTTCGCTGACCCGCGGATGGGTCGCCAGACTGTCGGTGGGCAGGTACAGGTCGGCGCCCACGGCGTTCCAGGCATTGGTCGCGCCGATGGCCGAAAAAATACAGCTCGACACGGAACTGTGGAATCCGACCCGGACGGACGCCACCTCCCATTGCTGATTAACCGCGGCCGGCGCGGCGTGGGCGAAACCCGCGCACGCGAACAGCCCGCTCGCCAGGGCGGCGCGCAAAAATTCGATGTTCATGAAGGCCTCCTGCCTCAGTGCTGGTCCAGGGAGAACGTGCGGAGCTGCCGCTCGGCCGTCTTGATGTCCTTCGGGTTCGCGCCCGAACGCGCCGGTTGCGGGCCGGCGAGCAGGGCGCCGCCGTCGGACACTTCATAGATCAGAAACGGCAGCGCGCTGAACGCCGCCTCCGGTTGCTTGCGCGCCTCGGCCGTCCACTGCTCGTACAGATTCTTCGACAGCGCGAGCAGGTAACGCTTGCCGGGAACGAGAGCGACTTCGGACGACACCTCCATCAGCAGGCCGTCCGGCATGAGCCCGGATTTGCGCGCGAGGTACACCGTGTCTCCCGGCGCGCGCGAACCCTTCAACGAGTCGACGACGGTCAGCGGAATCGCCGACAGGAAACCGTCCCAACGGGTTCGCCCTTGCACGGCCGGCCCGGCGGTGGCGATCACGACCGTGTCGGCCATCGCCATTTGCTCGCCGGGCGAGGCCGTGCCCGAGAAAAATTTGCGCACGAGCTCGAACAGGTCCACATCGCGTTTGCGATAGGCCGATACATCGGCGGCCGTGAAGCCCAGCGCCGCCAGATCGATCGCGGCCTCGCGCGTCGCGGCCTGCCGCTGCTCGACGCTCAAGCCGATGACGTGGCCGGTGGCGTCGCGCAATGGCGCCGGCGGTCGCGCGTCGCCCGTCGCGACCAAGGCCTCGTACGCGCCTTGGCGATCGCGCCGGGACAGGGCTTGTATGCGTTTTTGCTGGTGCGACTGCGCTTGCGCAAGTTCGTTAGCCGGCGCGGCCGAGACGGCGGCCGGGAGCGAGACGGCGGCGCCGCTCAACAGCGCCAGGAAAACCAAAGTTCGTTGCATATCACTTTCTCCTTGCGAGGTGTTCGTCCGTACCGTGGACTGGGTTCGCTGTACTGAACTGGCGGCCGGACCGCGTCGGCGGTCATTCGTTCGAAGCGAGGCCCCGTGCATGAAGGGCGTGGGCGTTCGACCGTGGCTCCGGCGAATATAGCCCAGGACGTTCTCACCCGTGTCGGAGTTTTCCTAGGCGGGCCGTCGGATTAATCCTCCATTGCGGCGAACCGCGACGGGGCGCACCGTTGGTGCGTGCGACAAGGGACGCACTGCGATGCGCAGGCACGAACGATCGAACTGAACACATCTCACGACGCGAGCCGCGCGGCGAAATAGCCGCGCACATGCCACAGCGACAAAAAGCCCGCGAACGCGATCCCCGGCGACGCCAGCGCCGCCGCGCTCCACGCGCGCGAGCCGAACGCGCTCAGCGCAATCAGCGCCGACGCGAAGCCCAGCAGCGGCCAAACCCAGTGCAGCGGCTTGCGCCGAACCCAGCGCAGGTTCATCCACAGCAGCAGCGCCCACGCGCCGCCGCCGGCCGCGAAGCCCGCATAACCGAAAAACGCCGCCGGCCCTGTTTGCGCCGACGACGCGCAATGGCCGGCTACTACGAGTGGTCAGTGAGCCCTGAGGATGGCAAGGCCGGTGCTCAATCCACCCATCGGACGGCTGGCGAGCCCATACATGGGACGGACCCTCCAAGCCCGCTTAGTCGCGCTGCGGCTGCTGGTAGGCTACCCCTAAATGCCAAGGATCTGGCCATGCGTAGACTGCGGCTCACCGCCCTGCCCTTCATCGTCGTGCTTGGGAGCTGCTCCAGGCAGCCCGACACATGGACCGCCTTCGTCTATCCGCCCGGGAAGTCCTTGGCCGCTGAAGATGCCTCCAAGGCGATCTACGGCCACTACGAGTCCTTCGAGCAGTGCCAAGACGCCTCTATTGGCGCTCTGCGGCAATTGGCCTTCCAGCATCAATCCGACGACTTCGGGAGCTACGAATGCGGTGTCGGATGTCGGTACGAAAAGGAGTGGGACATGTACGTCTGCAAGGAGACCCGGAAGTAGGTCTAGTGCAGCGAGTGCCGGTCTATAACTGAGTGAAACGCGTCCACCTCAGCCACCCACCGGCTGTTGCTGAAAAAGCTAGCAAGGGCAGTGTCCGTCCAGGCAGGGCAGCGCCCGTCGATCCGGTAACGTAGCTGTCAGACATGCTGTTCCGGACTACGCGCTAACTTCACTAGGTGCACGGAGGGTCCTCTTCCGGCCAAGAGCAAACAAGAAACACCTACTGATTGCGCGGAACCGCTGTAGATGGGTTCCTAGATGGTTGGGCCGCCGTGCAGGTGACTGCCTCCATTGATAGCGCCAGTCATCTATCAGCCTGGCATCAGCCTGCCTGGGGGACAAACAGCCAGTACACGCGGCATCCTCCTTGGAGGTCCTCCACCAGAATATCCCGCGAGTTGCTCTCGGGCAGCTGCACTTTCTGCGTCGCGGCTCGTCCGACTGCATCCCAGGCAACCTGCCCGGTGAGGGCAGCCAAGTATGCAGACGCAGCTGTCACCCTTGGCTCTTCCTTTTGGCGTTCTTCGGACAGCGCGCGCAAGCGCGCAGAGTGTGTTCTTACTCTCTTTGACATCACCTTGATCCCTACCTTGATCAAAACCTTGATAAAGCCTTGATGTCTTCCCAAGGCCAATTAAGCCGCTGCGGCACTCGCCTCAGAAATTGACTCGTAGCCCTTTGCGAACCGGGTGCAGGTCTCTTGGTAATCCGCCCACCACGCCGAGGTCAGCCGGGTGTGTGGCCGGTAGCGGAGCCTTGCGATCCCCAACATCGTTACCTCAAGCATGTGAGCGGGGGCAGCAACCAGCCACCCTCCTCTGCCGCTTGATTGGAGCCACTCCTTCTGAGCGACGGTCAGCAGATCATTCGCGGCAGTTACGCATGCCTTATAGAGCCTCTTCTCTATGTCAATTCCATTCCAGGCGAGGGGGTGGATTGGCTCACCCTTGGGGCCTTCGAAGAGGTATGGAACCCACTCAACGAGTCCGAGGTCTTCCAGAATCCCGAATCGCTGAAAGAACTTCTGGCCAGGGGCGTCTACTCCCTTCAACCGGTGAGGATCGGTGGCAGCGTTCCCCCAGTGAAGATAGGTGTTCTCGACCTCGCATAGCCAAACCACATGGGCGCCGCGCTGACCAATCTTCTCCCGCTTGAATACCTTCTCGGTCACCTTCCGGGAGATGCCGCCATCCTCCCGCAGGTTCTGCTGAGCATAGAGCTCAACGAAAAGCCGAAGGGCCATGGGGTCTTGGGTCTGCCGAATCTTGGTTACAGGGGGGATCTCGGATTCGACACCATCAACAACTGCATTTGGAAGCCAGATGTCGTCACCTTGGCGCTGGATCTTGTACTTGGGCTTCTTCCCAGGCTCGGACAGCACCACCCCCTGTTTGACGAGCGATGCCACGGCGTCTCGCGCTGTAGTCCAACGTACGCCGAGCCTTTTCGAAGCTGCCTCAGCGCTCCACTTGGTAGTGACATTGTCTCCGCCCGTACCCCGAGCCAGAACAAGAAAAGCTGCCCCCTCGTTGATGCCAAGAGAACATGCCTTCAGAAAGCTGTCGCGACCTACAGCAAAAAATCCCTTAGTTGCAGCCATTGATAGATCGCCCCTAATCAACTTCGCTATTTCTGTCATTTTGGGCTGTGCTCCACGTTCCAAACAAGTGCTACACCCGACCAGCTAACCTAGTTGATAGGGTCAGTCCGATAGGAATAGTGGCTATCCACCATGACCATCGCGGACCGCCCGACGAAGGTCACGACAAGGCCGCAGGTGCACGCCCCACCGACCTCCCCACGGCACCCGTCCTCATGCAGGAGATAGTGCCAGTCGATCTTGCCTATCAGGTCCTTGGCCAGGCCGGCGCGGGTGATCAGGTCTACGTAGTCCAGCTCCCCCTCTGCCGAAAGGACTTGGGGGGCATCACAAAGCAACATGGACCGCTCCTTTTAGGGACTCCAAAAACTGGACGTTGGGACGACCTAGGCCGTTCCGCTCCCATCTCGTGCGCGTACTGGTCGCGAAACTCCGGAGTGGCGATGGGAGGGCGCGCGCGTAGAGGCGTCCATTAACTCCAGCGTCCTCGCCGAAGGACCGGCCTAGCCCTGATAAACCATTGATTTCAGAGCACTGTTCCAAACTGTGCTGTCTGCCGCCTAGCACCTGACTTCCCGGAGGACGGCGGCCAGCTGACGGAGCGCCTTCCGCTCCCCGCCCTTCCAGGAATTCCTAGCCGCTTTGGCCTTTCCTTCGACGCTGCGCGGGCCGGTCGCCTGCTCCCACGGTCGCCACTTCCGGATCGCCTGCGCCTGTTGCCGGCGCCGCTCTGGGGTCCAGCCATTGCGCATCTGGGATCTCCTCCAATAGTTCGTTCGGCCGCCTTTTTGTTCCCGCGCGCCCGGCCTCTACCGGAACCGGCCCGGGAATTTCCGGGGCAAGGTTGTTCACCTGCTGGTGGCCGCCCGCAATGTTGGCCTGCTTCACGAACGCCACGGCTCTCGGATTCTTGATCTCGGCCAGGGTCTCTAGGGTCGTCCGGCACTGGGACTGCGCCTTCAGGGCCAGCCGCATGTAGGTCTCCATGGCGCCCATGTGCTCCCCCATGTTGAGGGCCGCTCGACGGCTCATCTCCAGGAAGACCGCATTCAGGGCAATGGCCTGGCTGGTCAGCAGCCCATCGGCCTGGTCGGTCTCGCCCTTGGCGGCACACCCCACAGCCGCCCGGGTCGACTTCACCAGCTCGTTCAGCTCGTTCCCGCCGGCCACCCCGGAGTGCTGCGCAAACAGCAGGCTGACGAAGGCGTTGCTGGCAATGCCCTCAGCAATCAGCCTGGCCGACTTCTCCTCTAGGGTCTGGCCGTTCTCCAGAGGCACATCCAGCTGCGCCGCACGCTGGTTGGCGCCGCACGCTGGTTGGTTTTCTTTCCTCATGGGGGATCAATTCCTCTACGCAGGGCTCCCACCCTCAGTGGGTGCTACGATTCAGTCGGCTTATACCGATCAAGGCAATGCCATGGACTGGAAGACCAACAACTACGCTCCCCAGAAGAGCTGGGACGCCATGAAGAGCGAGGCCTTCAACCAGCGCTACCCGGAGGGGAAGGCTGGCGGTAGATCTATCGCCTTGGCCATCGTTGCCGTCCCCCTAAGCCTCGCCGCAGTCGCTGGGCTGGTGTACTCGGTTCTGACCTTCTTCGGCAGCTAACGGCCTCCGGCCGTCTCAGCCTTAAGGCGCTGAGCCAGCTCAACCAGCTCGTCGTCGTCCTCTTCCCTACCGATCTGCAGCAGTGTGTTGATCTGGCCTGCAATGTCGCCGCTATCCCGCTCGGTGTTCCGGGCAAGCCAGCGAACCGCCTTGGGGTTGGTCATCATTCTGGCCAGCAGATTGTTGGCGCCAGCCAGCGCCATGGTTGACGCAACAGCGATCGCTGCGTCTTTGAGATTTCCCTGCATCGCGCTCTGCCCGGCGATAAGTCCGGTGCCACCCAGGGTTACCCCGAGGGCAGTCTGCTTGGCTGTGCCTGGCGGGTTGCCGAACACCTTGCTGCCGCTGCGGATGGAATCAGCCATCCTCGCCAGCTTGTTCACGTTCTGGACGTAGTCCGTCCCGAAGCGCGCATTGCTGAACAGCTGCTTCTTAGCCTCGGGGCTGATATCCGCCCAGTTGCTCAAGAACGTCTCCATCGAGAAGGCATCGCCAGCAGCGTTCTGATTGGCCTTGCTAGCGCGCCCCATCCGCTGCAGGAAGGATGCGCTTACGTCAGCACGTACCTGGGCAGGAAGCGAGTCCATTACGCGCCTTAGAGGAGTCGCGCCATTGCGAGCTCCAGTGAACATGGCTTGGTAGGCGGCCTCCGGGCCTCCTTCCTTTTGGACAATCTTGGCGATGCTGTCCAAACGTTGCTCTCGGAGCCGGTAGTAGTTGTTCGCTCGGGCAAACGCCTTCTTGGCCTCCGGGGTTGTAGCAGCAGCCTCCATATCGCGAGACAAGGCCGAGTACAGCTTCTTCCACTCAGCATGGGCGGCATCACGGGTAAGGAACGTGGCGCCCACCTGCTTACCGACCTTTGAACGCAGCTCCTTGAGCGCCTGATAAGGCAGCGTTCCATCCGCCATGTTTGCCAAGGTACTGCTCAGGTTCTTCTCGATGTCGGCTCGACTCGGCACGGGCTCCATCACGGTCATTCCCAGCGACTGTCTGCGGGCATTCCTCTCCGCCGCTTCCTGAGCTTGCCGTTCCAAGTACTGCCTGTAGGCGGCTGCATTCTCACGCATCCCAGGACGACTGAGGACCGACGCTCCTCCAGTGGTGTCGCTCACCAGGGCCCCCTCGATCTGCTTGAGGGCCGCTTGATCGAATAGATGCGATAGCTCTGGTGCGCCACTGATCGCAGCGTTGATTTCCCGAAGCGCGCCGCGGGCGTTGGAGACCGGAACCATTTCACCCGAGGGGAGATGGCGATCCAGCTCGCTATACAAGCGGTCCGAAACCGACTGGGTTCGATCCACAAAGCCACCAGGCCCATAGATGCCTTGTTGCACGTTCGTCCCGACCTGAGTCGGAGTGAGATCCGCCCCACCCGCCGATATCCTGTTGGACAGGTTATCGGTAGCGTTACGCGCGGCGGCGGCCTGATCAGCAGCGCGCTGAGCAATCTGGCCCGAGCCACCTGGGGTATTGCCGAGGTAGGTTTCGAGGGCGCTGGCAGTACGACTACCGGTAGCTTGGCCGACACTCGGTGAGGTGCCCGCAGCGGCGAAGTCATCGACCATTCCCTGAACACCCGAGACGTCAGTTCCTCTCGTCGCCCGGCGCGCGACACCTGCCGCAGCCGTTGGCACTGCGCCTGCGGCGCTCACCCGACCAGCTGTGGCGAGACTGGCGAGTCCGCTCAGGGCGCCTGGTGCAAATCCGCCACCGAGGCCGGCCAAAAGCTGCATCCCTTGGGATCCACCCGACTCCTTAGTCTCAGACGCCGCCGCACTACCTGCGGCGGCGGATGCAGTCTGCAGCCCAGGCTGAGTGGTCAAGAAGTGGGCCAAGCGATTCTGCGCCACAGGTGCCGCACTACGGAGGGCAGGAGCAACTCCAGCTTGGGCAGCGCGCGGCGCCGTCGCGGCCAAGGCGTTGATACCGCCGCCCGTGCCAAGGGTAAAGCCTGTCCCGGCCAAGGCCTCGCCTACATCTCCGAGAACGCGATCCTCCGCAGTCTGCGCCTTGGGCAGGTTGAGCCGATCGGCCAAGGCTGCGGCCTCCTCCCTGTAAGGGCGAGCCTCCTGCATACCTACAGCGCGCGCGACAGGGTTGACGACGTAATTGTTGAATGCGTCGCCGCCAATGGCACCTAGAAGACCGCCAGCGCTCTGTAAGACCGAGCGAGCGCCGAAGGCCGCATCTCGCGCGGCCCCGTACTGCCACCCATCAGGGGCAACTTGGCTGCGCGGGCCTGGAGAAGTGGCAGTCGCACTGGGTGCGCTTGGTTGCACGAGCTCCCCGGAGAATCGTGGCTCGCTCTTGACCGGCTGATCCACCGGGATTCCGTCGAAACGCGCCATTGCTTACCTCTTTCGGTAGGTTCGACCATCGTCCGGGTCGATGTAGAGAGACCCGCTGGGTAGAGCGTTGAAGTCCGCTTCGGTTTGAGGCCGAGCAGGACCCATGGCTGCCTGCGGACCACCGCTTACGCTGCTTGTAACTCCGGAGAAGTCGGCCATGCCCGTGCCACGTACGGGGTCGTAGCCGTACTGGCGCGCAATCTCCTGATACTTGCGGGTCGTCCCGGTGATCCGCCCCTCAGCGTTTGTCGCAAGCTGGGCCGCTTGGTTCATGAAGTCCTGCCGCTGAGCAGGATTAAGTCGCTGACCGCTGATTGCCTTGTTGTAGGCATTGCGTACTTGGTCCGGAACACCGGCAGCGTTCTGAGCATTTGCGAACTCCTGCTCGCGTACCACCGAGCCGGGATCGAGCATCTTCATAAACGCGAAGATCATGCTGAGGTCGCCCGCAGCACTTGGCTGGCGGGCGGCGGCCTGCACGTTGCGATACATGGAAAGAACGCCTTGGTCGTCCTTGAGGTTCTGCGTCACCTCCTTCCGCAGGCTCTGCTCACCACTTGCCACTGCTTGCGGGGATGAGTTATCCGCAGGACCACCCGGGATCGGCGTTAGGCTGTCCCCTTGGTACGTATAGCCGCTAGGGGCCTCTCGTTGCTTGGGAGGTGTGTAACCGAGCCCGCCCGGCGGAGCGATGTTCCGATCCGGAAGCTGTGCTCTCCCACCGTCCGGCACCAACCCCCATTCTTCCGGATTCTGCAAGATCGACTCGCGCAGCCCAGGCTCGGTGACCTTAGACATGTCTATGATCTCGCCGTTGGGAGCCCGGAATACTGTTGTCGCTGCGGCCGCCCCGGAAGTTGCCATCGATGTGGGTGTCCCTGCCGTACCTGCCATCGCTCCAGGCAACGGCGCAAGCTGGCGCATTACCGGATCCCACACCATCTTCATAGACCCATTGCGCCCATCAGGGACATCGATCACGTTGGCGCTGGCCGGCGCGAACGGCACTTCAGCAACGACGTTGCCAGTAGCGTCAAAGCGCTTCGAACCTGGGGACAGCGTGAACTGATCACCCTGAGCAGTAGGCTGGCCTGCGGCGGCCGCCAGCACTTGATCGACAATCGGCATCACTACCGTAGAGTCCCAGACCTTTGGGATATTTCCCTCTCCAAAGCTACGGGACAGGTATGGGATAGCTGAGTTGTAAACGGCCGCCTGGAGCTGCGGATTGCCGTCGTACTTCTTCAAGCTCTTTGCCAAACCGACCAGCTTTTCTTGCTGTCGACTTCCCTCAGCCTGGTAGGCTTGGGCGCTGCGAGGGTCCAACGCATACGCGCGATCTGTCGCGGTCAGGTCACCTGCAATGACCTGCGGCGCCAAAGACTGAAGCTCCGCCAGTCGGTTGCGGTTTTCCGTTGCTTCGCGTCTCGCGATGCCGTTGCGCATGCCTTGCTCGAATGATTCGTAGAAGGTGGCCATTGGATTCAGTTGCTCCGTTGGTAGTTGTCCGATCGACTGCACCAAGAGGGCATGTCTCGCGCACCTCTCTGGACAAAAAAAGAGGGCGGCAGCTCTTCGGGGGCTGCCGCCCGGGCCCGCCCTTGGGGGATGTGGGGCCCTACTAGATAGGTCGGGATTTGGGTGTTTCTGACTCCCGCGTCCACTGGCGTCCATGTGGATCTACTAGTCGCAGGCAGAGCCCATTGCAGCGGCGACTCTCCGGCTGGCACGACTCAGCCATTCAAGCAAACGCCTCTCAGCCGACTGCACCTCGGCGCGAAACCGTTGCTCTTGGCGGGCGTGGTTCTTGGCCGATTCTCGATAGGACAGCTGGGGACGGCCAACCAACAATCTCCGCACCGCTTCCAGAGAGGCCCACTCCGGATGGCCGCATGCGGTCATGTGCCGACAGACCGACGGCCAGCCTCTCTCGTCACCGATGGCGTACAGCATCAGCCAGGCGCCAAGCGGACCATCCAATTGCGCATCTGCCCTTGCATGCAGCACCAGCCTGCTCGGCCCCCTGGAAGGGACAACCGTTAGCGAGCCTTGCATCTTCCAACTCCGCAACTGGCGAGTACGATCAGCCGCAGCCCGCGAGCGCATCGGCGCACTCTGGTCGAATTCCATCACGTCCTGACGGACCTTCGGGTTGAACCACTCCAGAGCTTGCTGCCGGGGCCCAGGGCGCGTCGGCAGGTACGCGGACGCGGCCTGCTCAATCGAATGCACTCGGTAGACCGGAAGGCCCGCCCCGTCGTCTGAATTGACTTCCTCGCCGGGGCGACGCCTTGGCTCCTGCCGGATGGCGAGCCGGGCAGTCGACCCGAGCCCGAAGGCACCAGCGATGCCCCTCACAACCAAGTCGACTGCCTCGTCCGCCAGCAGCACCATCTCAACGTAGCGCTCATGGTCTCGGGCTGCCATAGACGCCCTCCCCGTTGAGCTGGCCGTCCGTCTGGCGAACCAGTCCGCCACGCGAACCGGTCACTGCGATGCACCGTATTCCGAGCGAAACGACCGCCCATGCTCTAAGCCCTAAAGGCAGTGTCTTGAAGCAGTAGAAGCGCGCTCCGCTTGGTATATATCTAGAAGGGTGTACACATAGCGACCTCAGGGCTCTGTGGATAACCCCCTGACTGGCCTGCATTGCGGGCCAACTCGTAGCGGGATTGGCCTACATAGCGACCTAGTTGGCCTACATAGCGACTAGCCATTGCGACTCCTCCACAGATTCGGTGGAGTTACAGTCGCCGGCTCGAGATGCTTCTGAGACTCATCAACGGCGTAGTAGGTCAACGCATAAAGGCTGCACATGTTCTTGCCGCCCTTGCGCGTCTCGATGATCCAGCCTGCGGCCAGGAGCTCCAGCTTGGAGCTGTGGACCGTCGCCTTGCTCTTCCATCCACGCGTCGACAGCATCGACCAAGGGATGCTCAAGTCGCCGTTCTTGCCGGGGCGATATTGCCGAGCCAGCTCTAGCAGCAGCTTCACCGCATTGCCGGACAACCTGCCGAACTCTGGGGAGTCGGAGACCCTGTGTTCGATCATCAGGAACGGCGCGCCACTTGAGCGCCCTATGAGCTTCTGTCGGCGCTTGCCGGTGTTCTTCCTGGGCTGTGCCGGCGCGTAGCCGGCAGCGCCATCTGCAGACCGCTGCACGCGGTCCTGGCCTGTACTGTGCATATGCCCCCCAAGGGCGGTAGACGCAGCCTCAGCCACGCTTGGAACGTTTGGTCCTACGGTTCTTCCCTGCCTCGACGTGCTGCCAGGTCTTCCGCTCGCGAATGCGCCTAATGGTTGTAGCGTCGACACCGTATCGACGTGACCAAACCCTGGTGGGGACCGTTCCAACGGTACATAGCACTGCTCTTACCTCTGCAATGCTCAGCTTGCAGTTGGAAGAAGGACTGCCGTACTTGGCCATGCTCCGCGCACGCTGAAGGCGGCGATTCTCCGAACCAGTCACCAGCTGGAGGTTGTCCAGCCTGCTGTTCGACGGATTGCCATCGAGGTGATCCACCTCCATGGACCTCGGGACAGGACCGTGCACGACCTCCCACACGAGCCTATGGGCGTACCAAGTCGTGCAGGAGCCGCCCGCCCGGCGAACAATGACCCGGATGTATCCATCTCGGCTCTTGTGGCCCATCACACGTCCACAGGCGCTCCAGAGCTTTCCCGTCGCGGGTGATACCAAAAGGCCGCTCGGCCCGTGCAGCAACCTTTGAGTCGCCTTAATAGCCATTGGAAGCCTCCAAGCCAATATGCTGCGTGCGGCACCAACTGGCCGCGTGCTGTTCGAGGAGGGGCTTACGATCCCGGTAGGCCATGCCCTGGCCGATCCACACAGCGTTCTGCATCCGCAGCTCTTGCTGGAGCTTCAGTTGGTCAGTGGAGAGGGAATCCTCGGACACGCCTTGGAACACGCCGGTGATGCAGTGGTTCACCAGACGATGCTCTGTCGCGTAGTCATAGCCTTTCGGGTCCTTCCCAAGGCCCACAAGCGTGTCGTGCAAGATCCGGCACATGACGGTCCCTGCGACGCGCTTCGCCATTGCCGCATCCTGCCTCGCTCCACTCGAGAGAAATGCAGCTGCAAGGGCATCCGCCGCCTGTTCCTGAAACAGGATCACTCGTTCCTTGATCGCGGCCTTCACCTTGTTGGGATTGACCGTAGCCAGCCAGAACGGAAGCCTGGACAGGGGCAGCGCCTGCATCTGACGACCTTTGCCATCGCCAGCAACCATCCCCCTTAAGGTAGACAGTTGGCGGGCCAGCACCGGGTGGGACTTCAGCTTCTCCAGCTGCTTGGACCAGTCCAAGCCCATGGCCTCGACGATGGGTCGCATCGCCACAAAGGGCTGTCCCTGATGGAGCCGGCCGATCAGTTCGGCCCCATGGAACTCTACGTGGACGATTCCAGTAGCCATCAGGAAGCCCTCCCTTCTTCGCAGCGGGAGTCAATCCAGCTCTGCACAGCTTCCGAATCCCAGGCAGACAGACGAGCAGCGACTCGGATAGGCCCCGGGAACCGACCTTCCTTCGCCATCTTGTAGATGAGGGAGCGGGACATACCGCAGGCCGCGATTACCTCGGGCAGGCGCATCAGGGTCCGCCCTTGGGCTGCCACTCGGCCGGCCCGGATAGCATCGGACGTCATGGCGAGGCCTCCTTGTGCTGCGCCCATGCTCGGCGAGCGGTGTCTGGCACTCGATACTCGGTCAGGGAGTAGGAACCGTAGTTGTCACGCCTGCGGACGTTCACGGCCAGAAGAAGCCCACGCTCAATCAGCCCCATTGCCTCCTTGCGGGCCGGCTTGGTCTCGGCGTGAGGGTGATCGGCGGTCCAACCACCGAAGTCCAGCAGCCGCCGCTGGTCGGCACTCAGATTGGAGAAGTCGAATCCACTCATCGCACTGCCTCCAGTCGGGAAGACAGCACTCGTTGAAGATCGACCTCTGGGATCAGGGATCGAGCTCCGATTTTGACCGAGCGAATCTCGCCGGCCTTGATCAGTTCGTAGAGGGTCGTCCGGCTGACGCTTAGCCGACGGCACGCATCCGGAATACGGTGCAGTAGCGGATCGAGAGCGTTGGTTGAATTGACCATTGTTCGTACCTGTTAGCTGGGTACGAACTGGCGTCCGCACCCGCCCGGATGTGTCCGGACGGATGTAAAACTATGCACATAGCGCTTGCACTAGAAGGGCCAAATAAGGCCCTCATTTTTGCCCGGGCCATGGATGACTGCCGAAAATTCCGGAAATATTCAGTCGCCAGAATCTTCCGCTTTTTCGTCTTCCCGCGCTGCCTGCGCGGCAAGAGCATCAATTGTCTCAAGCGATGCCCAGGCCTTGGCGTTTGGCAGGAAAGTCTTGCGGACGTCATCCACTTCCACTCGCCTCATCGGCGGAAACGCCGCGTCACATAGGTCACCGTACGTGATCCTTGCACCTGTGATCTCTTTCCACTTGCTCAGCACGAGCAGCGGGACATACGCGTTGCGTACCCACCTTTTGAAATCAGTGTCCGTGAAGGACTTCTTTGCAGCTTGGTGCCCTTGGAGAGAACGCATCGCCTGTAGCCACCGATCAAAGTCCTTTCGGAGTATCTCGTCAGGAGCTCGCATGTTGACCGAGAGCGTTCTGCGTCTGGGCAGTCCGATCCCAGAGCCTGAAGTTTCCCTTGAGTCTCGCAGCGAAATGAAGAAAGGCGTGTTGGCAAATTCATCGAGAGAGTCCATTGCCTGAAGTGCCTTTCTGGCCTCTTTAAATTCCTTCTTCGATTCAAGGTCAACCGCCGTCCTAATGCCAGCCAACAGTTCAGGGCCATTCTTGATGTGTTCGAGCGTTGCACCCATATGCGCGACTGTCCAGTTACTCAACGACTGCACGCTGCCAAAGTCAAAGGCATCCTTGTCGACGGCATAGTCCTGCTTCTTCCAATCGGCCCATCCCCTGCCCTCGTCCTCTTGGAAGCTTATGAAGGTCGCCTCAAGCTCACCCAGATCGACCTCGGCGTCTTCGTCGCCAATTCGATAGAAGTCTGGAATTTCATCAAGCAGCTGGCGAAGCCCACTGACCACAGTGAGCCACCCATTGGCGTCCAAGCCAGACAAGCGGTCGTATGCATCCAGATTGAACCAGTCAGGAATTCGGCTGGCAGGTTTGGGACGGGCCATGTAGTTGTTCCTCAATTCAAGCTGCCTCTTACTGAGGCCTTGCGTCCAGGGATGACAATTCGAAAGCAGGATGGTCGGACCTATCAGGGATCAGACATTGCACTGGAACCATGCGCCTACCGGCGTACTCCTCAACGGTGACCGATGCCAAGTCGCTGAGAGCACCCTCCAATTGCTCCATGGTGTAGTCAGCCCCCCTCTTGGATTCAAGTCCTCGCATCAGAACCTCTCTCAGCGGTGATCCAGCCCCAAAGAATCCATCGACAACGCCTCGCTGAGCGCTGTCCAGACTCCCCCCATAAGCCTCAACTGCCGAGCAGACAATATCGGCCAGGTGGGCACTCTTGCTAGTACGTGGGTCTGCTGCAGCCTCCTGGAGAGCTTGGAGGAACGCGATGCAACAGACCCGCCCTACCTCCATGCCCATCAGATGGCCATGGGCTTCCGGCATCCGCCAGTAGTCCCCTGCCTTGGCATGACTCTGACGGTAGAACGGTAAGCGCTGGATTGGGTTTGCACGGGTCCGATTGAATCGGACTGGTCGTCTATGTCGGGGTGTGATTGATCGATTCACGCCATCCTCCTGGTCTTCGTAACAGCCTTGGCCGCAGCCAGGATGGAGACCGCCTCACACGGCAGCGATTGGCCTTGATCCATGAGGGACAGGCAATACACATATAGCCTTCCACCACCTCGGTCCTGTACGAAGCGAACAACGGGCTCTCCGTTGGCATCTACGACGTAGACGCCGTCATATCCCCATCGGGTAACACCGAGATCGACCAAAAGAACGTCGCCAGCCTCCAAGGCTGGTGCGTTCAGATCATCCTTGACGGACACGTAGGCGACACTTGCCCCAGTGCGCTCGCCGGCCGAGCAGTCACCCACAGAGGCCGCCTCCATGGCCGTCGACTGACTGACCAGCTCCCCTCCGTTAGAGCTTGTTATAGCTTGGCTGATTGCCCGGCTCACAGGACCTCCTCGATCTTCTTGGCAACAGCGGTGGCCCTTTCGTTGACCAAATTGACCACAGCCCGAACCGCAGGAGGAATCGCCGACTCTCCCATCTCGCCGGAGTTGAGGAGCAGATCGGTTACACCCTGGATATCCCATGCAGCCTGTGCTGCATCGTTGAGCGCATGGCGCAGCTCAATGAGACGCTCTTTCATCGCTGTCGCTTCCATTAGTCGACCCTCGATGCACGGCGGAGTGCTTGGGATTGCTCCAAGAGATGATCCAGAACGGCAAGATCATCGAACGAGGGAACCGAGTCGTTCTCCATGCAAGTTCTGAAGAAGGAGCGAACAAAACTGACGTAAAGGCTGGCGTCGCCAAGTGCGTGCAGTGTGTCGATGCCGGCGCAGACCTTGTACGTGGGTGCGTTGTCCTGCACTGGGATCCCCCCATACGCGGCCTCAATGGTCACTTCAGAAGCAGCCATGGATCACCTCCAGGCATGTAGCGACTGACGTAGGGGAAGCAGTGGCCAATGCCAGGGCGGCGACAAACAGCACCGTGCAAAGCTTGTATGTGTTCGCGTCGTCGTTGAGGGCGAGCCAGCGGTGGACTCGGACGAACGTGGTGGGCCGAGTAGCCCTGTTGATGATTGACGACCGTTTTTCGGCCAAGCGCGCCCGTTCAGGCGCAGCAAGTACAATGCTGCAATCCATGATCGACTCTCCAATAGTCGGTTGTGGTAGGCCGAGTCAGGGGTTCCAGCCCCTTTCTCGGCCGCTTTGTTTATGCGGTTCTACTGCCTTGATGGCCCTCCTTAAGGCCTCTGTGAGGTTTAGGCGCGCTTGGCCTTCAAGGCCAGCACGTTCGGTTCTGCAGCGCGAAGCTGATCGAGATAGTCCGACCAGGCTTGCATCATCTTCCGGCGTTCCGGCAGGTGGGTTGCCCGGTTGTAGGCCCGCCCAAGCGGATCCTTTACGGCATGCGCCAACTGATGTTCGATGTAGTCCGGGCGATAGCCAAGCACCTCATCCAGCACCGTTCTTGCCATCGCTCGGAAGCCATGGCCAACCATCGTGTCTGAGTCGAAGCCAAGGTTTCGGAGCGCCGCGTTCATCGTGTTCTCGCTCATTGGCTTCAGCGCGCTGCGGACGCCAGGGAAGACAAATTCGCTCCGCTTCGTATATGGGTACAGCTCCCGCAGAACCTCAACGGCCTGATCGGACAGAGGGACGATGTGCGGCGTTTTGGTCTTGCTGGTGACGTAGCGCCACTCTGCAGCATCGAGGTCGATATCAGCCCACTTCGCCTGCCTAAGCTCGCCCGGGCGAACAAACACCATCGGGGCCAGCTTTAGAGCGGCTTGCGTAACCAGTGCCCCCTGGTAGCCCCACAGCGCGCGCAGGAGGCCACCTATAACGGCAGGATCAGTCACGCTGGCGAAGTGTTTGGTCTGAGGCTGTTCAAGCGCTCCTGTGAGGTCCTGAGCGGGATTTCTGTCAGCACGACCCGTAGCGATGGCGTAGCGGAAGACCCGCCCAGCATGTGCCCGGGCGCGATGCGCGGTTTCTACAACACCGCGCTGTTCCAACTTCCGCAGCGCAGCCAGCAGCACGGGGGCGGTGATGTCCGCAATAGGCAAATCCGCTAGTCCAGCCAGATCCTTCTCGATCAGTCGACGCTCACGCACAACCGATCCAGGGGAAAGGCCCTCCTTCGTTCGCTTGGCGAGCAGTTCCAAGCCGATGGCTCCGAAGGTGTTCGCGGCCCGTTCTCCTTGGACTGCCTTTTCGACCCTGGCCACTTGAGCGGGATTAGCCCCGCCGCGCAGGAGCGAGCGCAGACGGTCGCGTTCGACGCGGGCAGCCTGCAGCGACATCGACGGGTACTCATCGAGCGTGACGATGCTGGCCTTTCCCAGATAGCGGTAGCGGTAGCGCCACACCTTGGCTCCCGAGGGGCGCACCTCAATGCACAAGCCGTTGGCATCAGCCACACGGAAGGGGCTGACCTTCGGCTTGAGCGAACGCAACTTGGTGTCGGTCAGCATGTGAGTGGAGCGCCTGTGAGTCGTCTAGGGGCGTCTAGCCCGCTGACACACAGCCTGACTCACTTTTTTTGTGGATGCAAGTGGCTGTCGCTGGACAGCTATGGATGCGTTGCAGCGCTGAAATCAAGCAACTCAAGGACTTCACGGACGTCTCTGGACTTCTCTGGACGTCAATGTGGTGGGCCCACCAGGATTCGAACCTGGAACCAAGGGATTATGAGTCCCCTGCTCTAACCGTTGAGCTATAGGCCCTGCGCAGCGCCACAGTGTAGTGGAGCACGACCGGAGTCGGCTACTCAATCGGCAGTAGCTAGTGCGTGAGCAACATGCTGCAACCGCTTCTCGGCTATCCCAGCGAACCGCTCCATCTCCTGCAGATGCGCTTGAAACAGCGCCACTGCCCTCATGGCCCCCACCAGCCCCTTCTGATTGCCGCTACCGAAGCCCTCGATCAATCCTGCGCCAGACTGCGTCAGCAGCGCGAACGTCGCGCGTCTGGCAAACCCCAGCCGATCCTCCCGTTCGTCCTGCATCACTTCATTCCAATCCAGGAGGGGCGGGAAGTCACACGTATCTGCACTAACCCGGTCGCCAGCGCTCTTGCCGGCTATCGCCTTCAGTCTCATCTTGGATCTCCTACGATTCGTCGAACCTTCTACGCCTCCTGTTGAGAGAGGCGGCCGGGTGCTTCAACACGGTCGTAGGGCCGCCCGCAGCTTTTCCCCTTGCGGGGTCTTGTATGACTGCGCGCCACCCGGCCAGAAACCTCTGAACTCGCCGGGGGTAACGAGTGATGCGGTTTGACCCTGGATTGCCTGCTGTTGCTGTTGCCGCAGACAGCCCTCCTACGACGGTGTGTTGAGCACCTGCGGGGACTGTGTGGAAGAGAAGGTAGTGGCTTCAATTGTTGATTGCGACAGGGCTTGCGGGAGCCATGCCTTCTCAAACAGCTCGACTTACTGGGGCACTTGAGGATTGAGCTGACCAACTCCTGCCCGTCGCACGGAGTCGTGTGTTATTGCTCAACAATGCTCAAGCCGGTTGCGTCAAAAGGCGCGAGTTTTGGCGGTTGGAGACGACGGAGAATTGGCCAAAGCGTCATCGCGGGAGAGCAGCCGAGCATGGGCTCGGCTCTACAGAAAGCAGCTGCATCCATCCGCATCGCCCCGCCCCAAAAAGAAAAACCCCGCCGAAGCGGGGTTTCTCTCAACACATCAGCACTACCTGGAGATCAATCGATATCCAGGAAGCTGCGCAGCTGCTCCGAACGGCTCGGGTGACGCAGCTTGCGCAGGGCCTTCGCTTCGATCTGGCGGATGCGCTCGCGGGTCACGTCGAACTGCTTGCCGACTTCCTCGAGGGTGTGGTCGGTGTTCATGTCGATGCCGAAGCGCATGCGCAGCACCTTGGCTTCCCTCGGGGTGAGGCCGGCCAGCACGTCGCGCACGGTTTCAGACAAGTTGATGTTGGTGGTGTTCTCGATCGGAGACTCCACGTTGGTGTCCTCGATGAAGTCGCCCAGATGGGAATCCTCGTCGTCGCCGATCGGGGTTTCCATCGAGATCGGCTCCTTGGCGATCTTCATCACCTTGCGGATCTTGTCTTCCGGCATGTCCATTTCCTTGGCCAGCTCCTCCGGCGTAGCCTCGCGGCCGTACTGCTGGAGCATCTGGCGGGAAATGCGGTTCAACTTGTTGATCGTTTCGATCATGTGCACCGGGATACGGATGGTGCGCGCCTGATCGGCGATCGAACGGGTGATGGCCTGGCGGATCCACCAGGTCGCATACGTGGAGAACTTGTAGCCGCGGCGGTACTCGAACTTGTCCACGGCCTTCATCAGGCCGATGTTGCCTTCCTGGATCAGGTCGAGGAACTGCAGGCCGCGGTTGGTGTACTTCTTGGCGATGGAGATCACCAGGCGCAGGTTGGCCTCGACCATTTCCTTCTTGGCCTTGCGCGCCTTGGCTTCGCCGTAGGCCATGGCACGGCTGAGTTCCTTCAGCTCGTCCAGGTCCAGCAGGGTGACCTTCTCGATATCGATGGTGGCCTGCTGCTCGGACACGATCTGGTCCTTCACTTCACGCAGCGCCGAAGACCACTTCTGCTTGCGCTTCAGTGCGTCTTCCACCCATTCCAGGTTGGTCTGGTTGCCTTCCCAGGAACGGATGAAGTCCTTGCGCGGCATGCGGGCAGTGACGGTGGCCAGGTTCAGCACGCGGCGCTCGTGGGCCTTGACGCTGCCCATGGTGTCGCGCAGCTGCTTGGTCAGCACGTCGGTCAGCGGCAGCGGCAGCTTCAGGGTGACGAACACCGCCGACATCTCCTCGCGGAGCTTCAGCAGGTTCTTCTTGTCGCCCTTGGCAACAGCCTTCTTGAAGGCGTTGAGGGCATCGCCCAGCGCCTGCATGCGCGCGGCGACTTCCTCCGGATCCGGACCGGTCGGTGCAGCTTCTTCATCGCCGCCGTCGACGTCGTCTTCTTCCTCGTCGGCGTCCGCGTCGGCATCGTCCGCGTCATCGGCCACGGCAGCGGCGGGAGCCGGCACGTCGTCGGTCAGGTCGTTGAAGCCGACGATCACTTCGGCAAGGCGCTTGCGGCCTTCCTTGTGCGCTTCGTAATCGGTCAGCAGCGATTCGACCGACACCGGGAACTGGCCGAGTGCGGCCTGGACCTGGGACAGGCCTTCTTCGATGCGCTTTGCAATGGCGATTTCGCCTTCGCGGGTCAGCAGCTCGACGGTACCCATTTCGCGCATGTACATGCGCACCGGGTCGGTGGTACGGCCACCTTCGGTGTCGAGCGCGCTCAGCGCGGCGGCAGCTTCTTCGGCTGCGGTGTCGTCGACCTCACGGTTGCCCGTGTTGCCGTCGTTGAGAAGCAGGGTTTCCACATCCGGAGCAACTTCATGGACATCAATGCCCATGCCGTTGATCATGCCGATGATGTCTTCGATCTGTTCCGGGTCGACCATGTCGTCCGGCAGATGGTCATTGACTTCGGCATAGGTCAGGTAGCCCTGTTCCAGGCCCTTGCTGATCAGTTGCTTGATTTCGGATTGGGCAGGACGTTCGTTGGCCATGTAGTGCTCGCGCCACCGGCTAGGGGGAAATAGGGAACGTAGCATTATACCAGCCCGGGGCCCGGCCTGCCGGGCGGTGGTCCCGGTGGCCTAGGGCCTGAGGAGGAAGGTCACGGGACCGTCATTGACCAGGCTGACGACCATATGGGCACCAAACCGGCCCGTTTCCACCCCTGGCGCGTGATTTTCACGACAGATCCCGACAAATCGATTGAACCCGCGTTCAGCCTCCTGCGGCGGTGCCGCGCTGGTGAAGCTCGGCCGCATGCCGGAACGGGTGTCCGCAGCCAGGGTGAACTGGCTGACCAGCAGCAGGCCGCCGCCGGTATCACGCAGCGAGCGGTTCATTTTGCCGGCCTCATCTGCAAAGACACGGTAGCCGAGCACGCGTTCGGCCATCCGCTGCAGCTGGGCCTCGGTATCACCCGGCTCCATGCCGACCAGGGCCAGCAGGCCGGGGCCGATCTGCCCTACCGCCTCACCTTCCACATGCACGGCGGCCTGGCTGACACGTTGAATCAGGACGAGCATCGGCGGGCTTCCAGGCAAGGGCCGGCCACGATAGCAGCGCCCTTGGCTAAACTGGGGGAGATGAATCCACACCGCAAAGCCCGGCTGGTCTACCGCGCCACCACCCTGTTCGCCCGCCTGCCCTGGCCACTGCTGCGCGGGTTCGCGCACGCCCTGGCCTGGACGTGGGTGCGCCTCGATGCCCGCGAAAGCCGCGTCACCCGCCGCAACCTGGAGCTGGCCTACCCCGAGCTGGATGGCCCGGCACGCGAACGCCTGCAGCGCGAGCTGCTGCGCTCCACCGCCCTGCAGGCCATCGAGACCCTGCGCCTGTGGAGCCGGAAGCCCGAAGACAACCTGCGCCTGCACCTGAAGGAGCGCCACGGCCAGGCGCTGTACGACGCGGCGCTGGCCAGCGGCAAGGGCGTGATCGTGGCGGCCCCGCACTACGGCAACTGGGAGCTGCTGAACCAGTGGCTGGCTTCGCGCGGGCAGATCGCCATCGTCTACAAGCCGCCGGAGGACGAGGCCAGCGATGCCTTCCTGCAGATCGTGCGCGGCGGCCACAACGTGCAGCAGGTGCGCGCCGAGGGCCCGGCCGTGCGCCAGCTGTTCAAGGTGCTCAAGGACGGCGGCGCCACCGGCATCCTGCCCGACCAGCAGCCCAAGGCCGGCGACGGGGTGTTCGTGCCGTTCTTCGGCGTGCAGGCACTGACCATGACCCTGGTCAACCGGCTGGCCGAGCGCACCGGCGCGACGGTGCTGTATGGCTGGTGCGAGCGCATCGGCCCGGACATGGAATTCGCCCTGCACATCGAGCCGACCGACCCGGCCGTGGCCGACCCGGACCCAGAGGTCGCCGCCACCGCGCTCAACGCAGGTATCGAACGCATCGCCCGCCGCGACCCGGCGCAGTACCAGTGGACCTACAAGCGCTATACGC
>RCUP01000456.1_pt1 | contig 30690 bp, 28 predicted proteins | sample 2166341 | NCBI WGS metagenome assembly RCUP01 (sample SAMN09932325, study PRJNA488358) | compost metagenome | isolation source: compost soil in succinonitrile-enriched | place: Germany: Experimental Botanical Garden | reverse complement strand
GGACTGCGGCGATGTTGTCACCCGACTATCCACAGTCCGTCAACTGTAAAGCGAATCCCCCCGCACGGCGTCTAGGTTAACGGCCGCGCGTCCGCGCCTCTGTCAAAGCGCCCGCAACAGGCCCATGGCCAGGGCCTGGCAGGCCGGACCGCCGCGTCCTCCGTCGTTGGACAGGCCGAACAGGGCGCGCCCGCCCGCCGGATCAAGGATGGCGATGGCGTGCCACATGGTGTTCGACCCCTCGTGCGCGATCGCCGGTCCCTTGGCCCAGGGCTGCGGCGGCAGGGCGATCCAGCCATGAGCATAGCCCTGCCCCGGCGCCGGTGTGACCAGTCGCTGGATCGTCTCCGGCTTCAGCCAGCCGCCGCCCTCGGTCAGAAAGACCTGCAGGAAGCGGCCATAGTCCGCCGCCGTCATATGCACCGTCCCCGCCGGGCCCAGGGCCAGCGGATTGTCGGAGCCGTCATCGTTCGGGTCCATGGCGAGCGCTGTCTCGCCCATGCGGCGATGGCCCCAGGCGTTGTCGCCCTTCGGCGCCCCGAAACCGGCCGAAGTCAGGCCCAGAGGCGCAAAAAGTTCGGTCTGCATCGCCTCTTCCCACGATCCGCCGGTGATGGCCTCAATGGCGGCGCCGACCAGGACATAGTTGGCGTTGCCGTATTCAAACGCCCCTCGGGTCCCCGACGGCGGCGCGGCCAAGGCCTTCTCAACGATGACGCGACGCTGTTCGGGCAAGGACTTTGGATCGGCCCGCGCCGTCATCAGCCAGGCCATGCCCATGACCGCGTCGTCCTTCAGACCCGCGCTATGGCTCATGAAATCGTCCAGCGTCGCCCCGTCCCAGCCTGCGTCGAGGCTCAGGCCGGGGAAGGCCTCGGCCACAGGCATGGCACAGCGCGCCCGTCCCTGCTCGACCAGCCGCGCGAACACCGCCGCCGTCATCGCCTTGGTGTTGGAGCCCAGATGCCAGCGGTCGCCCGCCAGGGCCGAGGCGTCCTGACCCGTCAGCCGCACGCCCCGCACGCCCGACCATTCCAGCCCCTGCGGCGTGACCAGCCCGCCCGCCAGGGCGACCGGCTTCACCCCGTCAAAGGCGGCGCCCAGGGCCGCGTCGAAGGCGGTCGCCGGCTCGGCGGCGGCGACGGACGGCAGCACAGAGGCGGCGGCGCCGGCGGCCATGACATGACGGCGATTGATCATTTCAGGCTCCTTTTGCGTTCCACCCACAACAGCAAGGCTGGCGGCGCCAGTGAATTCGCCGCAAGCTTCGCCCATCGCGACAACAGGACGCTGCGCTCATGGCCAAGAACGACTACGACGACACCCTGGAAGCCCTGCAGATCCAGTTGGTCGAGACCCAGGCCTGGGCCATCGAACAGGGATTGAAGGTCGTCATCGTCTTCGAGGGCCGTGACGCCGCCGGCAAGGACGGCGCGATCAAGCGGATGACCGAGTTCATGGCCCCTCGCCAGACCCGCGTCGTCGCCCTGCCCAAGCCCAACGACCGCGAACTGACCCAGTGGTATTTCCAGCGCTATTCGCCCCACCTGCCCGCCGCCGGAGAAATCGTCTTCTTCAACCGCTCCTGGTACAACCGGGCGGGGGTCGAGCCGGTCATGGGCTTCTGCACGCCCGAGCAGCACGAGCGCTTCTTGCACGACGCCCCGCACTTTGAGCGGATGCTGACCCAGTCAGGCACGACCCTGATCAAGCTGTGGCTCGACATCAGCCAGGAGGAGCAGTCGCGACGGCTGGAGGAGCGCACCACCCACCCGCTGAAACGCTTCAAGGTCTCTCCCCTGGACGCCGAGGCCCAGGCCCGCTGGTCCGCCTATTCCGCCGCCCGCGACCAGATGCTGGAGCGCACCCACACCGACTATGCGCCCTGGACCGTCGTCGCCACCGACAACAAGAAGAAGGCGCGGCTGAACATCATCCGCCACGTGCTGCGCCAGTTGAACTGCCCGACGCTGGAGGCGAAAAAGCCCGACCCCGACATCGTCTTCAGCGCCGACAAGGCCAAGGGCCGACTGGCGAAATAGGACCTTAGTCGTCGCCGAACAGGCGGCGGTTCTTGTCGACAAAGGCGCGCAGCGCGCCCACCAGCGGGCCGTGCCGTCCCTTCAGATAGGCCCAGCCCGCGCCGGCTCCGATCAGAGCGCCGATGGCGTCGACGATCAGGTCCCACATGGTGTCGACCAGGCCTGACTTCTGGGTGTTCAGGCCGAACAGCTGATCCAGCGTGAACTCCCAGATCTCCCACAGGGTGCCGATCATCACGGCGAAGCAGAAGGCGAAGAAGGCCACCGTCAGAGGCGCCGCCTTCAGCCGCTCGCCCTTGACCAGCATCAACATCAACAGTGACCCGACCAGGCCGAATCCTACGGCCGAGCCGCCGTGCAGCACCACGTCCCACCACCAGTAACGCTCATAGAAGTCCCCGACCTCGCCCAGCAGCAGGGTGGCGCACAGGAAGGCGGCGATGGCGCTGACAAAGACCGTCGGCAGCCTCACCCCCACCCGCTCGCCCAGCCAGATCGGAACCAGCGACAGCAGCAGGGTCCCGATCCCGACGAAGGTGACGCTGAACTCGTCGGTGACGAAGCCCACCACCGCAGCCCCGATCAGGATGAGCCAGGTCAGGTAGAGGATGATGGGCGGTCGCGCCTTGGGCCGTGGGGCGGTCATGCTGCGGGCTCCTGCCGTCAGGGTTCAGCGCAGCCTAGAGCCTGGCGAGGTTCTTCTTCAAGGCGACGCTGCCCGGCTCGCCGTCGCGACACAGGCCGCACGCCCAGTAACTGACCCAGCCAGCCCAGACGCCGCGCCACTTCATAGGCCGCCAAACAGCCCGCGAAGGTCGCCGCGATCACCAGCCCCGCCTCCACCGGCTGCGGCAGGCTCAGAGCCGCCAGATGGTGGGCCACGACCACGATGACCGTCTGATGCACGATGTAGAAGGGAAAGACCCCAAGCGTCAGATAGCGCAGCAGCGGCCCGCCTCGGTTCAGATAGCGCGCGCCGTAGCCCAGGATGGCGACGATGAAGGCCCACTGGTCAATGGCATAGACCAGCCGCATCCCCGCCCTCAACGCCTCGGGCGGCGCGACGTCGCTGGCGCGATAGCTCCAGACGTAGGTCGCCCATCCCGCCCAGGCCAGTAGGGCCAGCCACAGGGCCGGACGGCGCAGACGTTCATAGCCCGCCTTCAGAACCTCCGAGCGCACGCTGACGAAGCCGAACAGAAAGGCGCTGAACGACAGAGCGTGGTTATACCAGTCCCCGGTCAGGTCGTGGGTGATGGGAAAGACCGGCGCCAGCGTCCAGCGGATCAGCAGCAGCCAGACCACCGGCCAAACCACCAGGCCCCATCCCGCCAGCCCACGCTCCAACCCGACCTGCACGACGGGCAGAAAGCGCCGCAGCACCGGCAGCAGGATGGCCAGCAACAGGCTGTAGACCAGTAGATAGACCACGAACCACATATGGTTCCAGGTCGGCGTCGTCAGGCAACCATCGGCGTCGCACCAGCCGCCAGTCCCCGTCGCATACTTCATCCAGAAGTCGGCCAGCCACGGCGAATGCGCCGGATCGACCACGCCCAGCCCCCGCGCCGCCTCGACCACCTCGTAATAGCTCTGCGGCGGCACGATCACGAACATGGCGAACAGCAGCGGCGGCAACAGACGCAGCGTCCGCGACCCGGCGAAGCGACGCGCCCCGCCCTTCCCCTCGGCCTCGAACCGCTCGAACAGGAACCGCGTCGCCGCCCCGGACACCAGGAACAGCAGGGTCAGCCGCCAGGGGTTGGTCAACTGCATCACCGGCTCCAGCGCCTCGACCGGACGCGGGCTGTTCACATGCCAGTCCCACGGCACGTAGAACATGCCGACGTGATAAAGAATCAGCAGCAGAAAGGCCCCGACACGGATCCAGTCGAGGTCATGGCGGCGGGTCGCGGCGGCGATAGGTGGGGCGGACATGGGCGGCCTTGATGAGTGACAATACAGACCCTCAGGTCTCACCGCCCCTCGCGGCGCCGCAACCGGCGCGGGCCGTGCGGCGGCGTCCAGGGGCCAATCCGCCGCTGTCTGGGACGAAAGGCGCGGCCTCGGGGACGAGCGGCTGGCGCCTACGTCTGGCCGAGGCGGACCGGCGCGACCTGATCCTCGGCTGGACCATCATCCTGGGCATCACCGCCGCCTTCATGGTGGTCAATTCCCTGACCGTCCTGACCGATTCCCCCTCCCTGCGCTTCTGGGCGCCCTGGGTATGGGAGGGGACCAGCGCGCTCTCCCTCGCCCTGCTGATCTGGCTGCCCTGGCTGGCCGGGGTCTTCGCGCCGACTGGCCTGCTGAACGACGGCTGGCGCGCGCGGGGCCGTTTCCTCGCCCTGCACCTGGGCGCAGCCTTTCTCTACAGTCTGCTGCATGTCGGCCTGATGGTGGCTATGCGCCACGGCGTCTATGCGGCCCTCGGCGAAACCTATGACTACGGCCATCCGGTCGAGCGCTTCATCTATGAGTTCCGCAAGGACCTGCTCAGTTACGGCCTGTTCGTCGGGGTCTTCTGGTCCGTGCGCAGCCTGCGTGAGGCGCGCGAGAGCCCCGTCCGCCCCGTCAGCTTCGACATCCGCGACGGCGCCCGCCTGATCCGCGCGCCGCTGGACGACATTCTCGCCGTCGCCTCGGCCGGCAACTACGTCGAGTTCATCCTGGCCGACGGCCGCCGCCCGCTGATGCGCGCCACCCTGGCCGCCGTCGAGGTCGAGCTGGAACGCTGCGGCTTCGTGCGCACCCACCGCTCCTGGCTGGTCAACGCCGCGCGGATGACCGGTCTGCGTCCCGAAGGCTCTGGCGACTGGACCGTCGAACTGGGGGCGCTTGAGGCGCCCCTTTCACGCCGCTACGCCGAGGCGCTGGAGCGGCTGCGCGCGGCCTGACGCCGCATCCACGCCGCGACGCCCAGGGCGCAGACAAGGCTCACCCCCGCCCCGACCGCAAAGGTCGCCTGCGGGCCGAACCCGTCCCACAACACCCCCGCCGCCACATTGCCCAGCAAGGCGATCAGGCCTGAGATCAGGGCGAACAGACCAAAGGCCGAGCCGCGCAGATGCGCGGGCGCCGCATCGGCGATCAGGGTCATCAGCAGGCCCTGCGAAAAGCCCATGTGCAGCCCCCACAAGGCCACGCCCAGGTAGTAGACGACCTGGTTTCCAGCCAGGGCCAGCGCGATGTCGGCGCCGGCCAGGAAGACCAGGCTGAGCAACAGCAGCGAGGTGCGCCCGATACGGTCCGACAGCGCCCCCACCGGAAAGGCGGCCAGGCCGAACACCAGATGCAGCAGGACGATGGCCGCGGGCGCAAAGGCGGCGGGCACCCCCACGTCCAGCCCCTTCATCAGCAGGAAGGACTCGCTGAACCGCGCCAAACCGATCACCGCCGTCAGGGCGATCATGGTCCAGGTGGCTGCGTCCAGCCGCAGCGCCCCCTTCAGGCTGGGCGGCGTCTTGGCGGCCCCGTCGGGCCGGGGCGGATCGGACACCCCGCCGACCAGCAGGGCCACGGCCAGGAAGGCGGGGATGGAGGCCAGCCAGAACACCGCCTTGATGTCGTTCGCCAGCAGCACCATCAGCCCGATGGCCAGCAGGGGGCCGACGAAGCCGCCCACCGTATCCAGCGACTTTCTCAGACCAAAGGCGCGCCCGCGAATGTCCGGCGGCGTCACGGCGGCGACCAGGGCGTCGCGCGGGGCGGTGCGGATGCCCTTGCCGATCCGGTCCACGCCCTTGGCCAGCAGCACCCCTTCGACCGAGGCCGCCAGGGGAAAGATCGGTTTGGACAGGGCCGCCAGCCCATAGCCCGCGACCGCCAGCCACTTGGGCCGCGCGATGCGGTCGGACCAAAAGCCAGACAGGAATTTCACGGCCGTCGCCACAACGACGGAAAAGCCCTCGACCAGGCCAATCATCACCGCCGACGCGCCCAGTCCGACCACCAGATAGATGGGCAGAAGCGTCTGGATCATCTCGGACGAGACATCCATCAGCAGGCTGACCACGCCCAAAACCCAGACGCTGCGCGGAATCGAATTGCGAGACATTCGCAACCAGGTGGCGGACGGGCGCCCCTGTGTCCAGCCCGTCGCTGAAACTTCATGCTCGGCCGCGATGTCGCGACCGAACGCACGGCTACCTCAGCCCGTCTTCCGCCAGGGTATGCGCGACGATGGCGTTGGCGTGACCGTGGCCCATGTCGTGGTCGTCCTTGAGCATGGTCACCAGTTCCATGTGCTTGGCGGGATAGCGGGCGCGGACCTCGGCCTTCCACTCGGCGATGGGTCGTCCGTACTTCTTCTCGATGGAGGGAAAATAGGACGCGGGGCCCTTGATCGGCTCGTCAGTCATCGGCGCTTCCCTCCAGTTGAAGCGACACTAAGCGCAGCCTGACCGTCTCGCGCAATGGCCTCGCATCACGACGATCGGATGCAAGGCCTTCACCCGCGCCCGCCTCAGGGTCTAAGACCCCTGCATGAGCACAGCCCCGCTTCCCGACGCCGCCCGCCAGAACTGGGTGGACCGCTACGCCCCCGAGGGGCTGAAGCCGTGGTTGAAGCTGGGCCGCTTCGACCGCCCCATCGGCACCTGGCTGCTGCTGCTGCCCGGCTGGCAGGGCATCATGCTGGCCCTGAACCAATATGACCGCCCCTTCGGCGCCTATGAGCTGTGGCTGATCATCGGCTTCGCCATCGGCGCCTGCCTGATGCGCGGCGCCGGCTGCGCCGTGAACGACATCGTCGACCGCGACTTCGACGCCCAGGTCACCCGCACCGCCCAGCGCCCCATTCCGGCGGGTCAGATCAGCGTCAAACAGGCCTGGGCCTTCGTCGCCGGTCTGTGCCTGATCAGCCTGTGCATCCTGCTGACCATGAACCTCATGTCGGTCATCCTCGGCGCCCTGTCGCTGGGACTGGTCGCGGCCTATCCCTTCATGAAGCGCATCACCTGGTGGCCCCAGGCCTGGCTGGGCCTGACCTTCAACTGGGGCGCCCTGCTGGGCTTTGCGGCGGCGACCGGCGGCCTGTTCTCGCTGGGCTGGCTCTATGTGCTGGAGGTCCGCGCCAGCGGCGACGCCTACTGGATGGCCGAGGGCCTGAACCAGATGGGCCACCTCGCCCTTTCGGCGGGGCTGCTCTACGCCGGCGGCCTGTTCTGGACCCTTGGCTACGACACCATCTACGCGCTTCAGGACATCGAGGACGACGCCATGGCCGGGATCAAGTCCTCGGCCCGCCGGCTCGGCGCGCAGGTCAAACCCGGCGTGGCCGTCTTCTACGTCCTGGCCGTCCTGCTGGCGGGCGCGGCCGGTTTCGCCGCCAATCTCGGCCCCCTCTTCTACGTGGGCCTGGCCGCCTACGCCCTGCATCTGGCCTGGCAGGTCAAGACGCTGAAACCCGACGACGCCCCCCTCGCCCTTCGCCTGTTCAAATCAAATCGTGAAGCTGGATTGATCCTTCTGGCCGCGATTGCGTTCAACGGCCTAGCTTTCTGATCTCGCCTTAGGAGTCCGGCATGATCCCCTCGCGTACCGCTCGCATTCTTCTCGTCACCGTCGCCGTCGCGGCCTCTCTCGCCGCCTGCCAGCGCAACGAGCAGAAGGCGCCCGAGGCGTCGAAGGCCGCGACCGCCGTCGCCGCCGACGGCCCGCTCAAGTACGAAAGCGCCACGCCCTACGCCAAGACCAGCCTGACCCTGCCAGAGGCCATCAAGACCCAGCCCGAGCTCTATACCGCCCTCTATCGTCAGGAGGTCGCGGACCTGGCCAAATACGCCGAAGGCGCCCAGGCCGACCGCACCGAGGCCGGCGGCGACAGCGCCATGGGCCCCTATGAAAAGACCATCGTCTATGGCGATCCGGTCCAGACCGGCCGCCTGTTCAGCGCCATGCGCACCGATTTCGACTATTCCGGCGGCGCCCATCCGAACACGGTCGCGACCGCCCTGCTGTGGGACAAGACCGAGAAGCGCCGCATCACCCCGGCCGACCTCTTCGCCAAGGGCGCCGACCTGTCGTCGCTGGAACGCGCCCTGTGCGACGCCGTCAACACCGCCAAGAAGGCCCGCCCCGGCGCGACCCCGGTCAAGGTCGGCGGCGACACCTGGTCCTGCCCCAAGCTGAAAGACCTCGCCATCGTCCTCGCTCCCGGCGATGCGCCGGGCAAGGCCGGCGGCCTGACCTTCCTGCTCGACGCCTATGCGGTCGGCCCCTACGTCGAGGGCGCCTACTACATCACCCTGCCCGCCTCGGCCTTCCAGAGCCTGCTCGCCCCGGCCTACGCCGCCGAGTTCGGCGGTCAGCCGCTGAAGACCGGCGACGTCACCAACGACCTGCGACCGAAGTAAGAGGTTGGGGGGGCTGCATTCATCCTGCGGCCCTCTCCATCCGCTCATCCCCGCGGAGGCGGGGACCCAGTGCTTTGGCTACAAGCGTGACCGATCACAGCTGGCGGCGCTCATCCACGCGCTGTGCGTGAGGCTCTCACTGGGTCCCCGCCTCCGCGAGGATGAGCGGGTTTGGTCAATCCGCCAGGAACTCGTCCACCAGCACCGCCAGCCGCTCGGGCTGGTCGTTCATGATGAAGTGGCGGCTGTCGTCCACCCGCACCAGCTTGGCGCTCGGCAGGGCGGCGTATTCGCGGCTCCACATGGCGTCGGCCATGGCGCTCGGGACGCCGCCATTCGCATCGGCGGCATAGACGGCCCAGACCGGGGTGGTCATGGCGGCCAGGCCCGGACGAGCGTCGGTGGTCATGACGTCGCGTATGGCCGAGGCCATGGCGTGACGGTCGGACGCCATCGACCACTCGACCATGGCGGCCCGCCCGGCCTCGCTGCGCATCATCCCCGCGGCGGTGGCTTGTTGCTGAGCGCGGTAACCGGCCGCGTCGGCGTTCAGGATGCCCGCCGCCGCCTGTTCGGCGAAGGGCTTGGCGCTCTCGGCCGTCGCGGTCGGGCCATAGAGGGCGCTGAAGAAGGGCAGACTGTCGACGCTCATAAGCTTGCCGACGACCTCGGGGTGCTGCTGCACCGCCAGAAGCCCGACCAGCGCCCCCATGGAATGGCCGATGATCGCGGGCCTGTTCAGCGTCTTCGCGTAACGCGCCACCTCATCGACCACCGGCTGGACGAAGGCGCCGTCGCCGTGGCTCCAGGCCTCGCCCGCAAACCCCGCCAGTTGCACCAGATGCACCCGATGCGTGGCCGACAGGCGCTCGGCCAGCGGCCGCCACACGTCCCGCGACGAGGCGAAACCGGGGATCAGGATGACATCTGGACCCTGGCCCATCACCTCGACCGACAGGCGATCCGAGGCGAAGGCGGACGCTTCGATCCGCGTCGGTTCGGCATGGGCGGTCGAGAAGACGTTCCCCGCAGCCAGGGCGACAACCGAGGCCAGCAGGAGGGCGCGCAGGGTCTTGGACGAAGAGGCGATCTTGGACATGGCGTTTCCTTTCGGTTTTGAGAAAAGCCCCTTCCCCGCCGTCATCCTCGGGCTTGACCCGAGGATCGGGTTGTCGGTCCGCGCGACCCCATCAATGCAGAGCGCGCAGCCGGGCTCGATCCTCGGGTCAAGCCCGAGGATGACGGCGGAAAAGCGAGGCGAAAAAGTCAGGTTAAGCTGACAAAAGCGTCAGGCGTGGGGGTTCTCGAACACCTCTTCCACCGGCCGCGAGAACAGGGCGGAGATGCGGTAGGCGAGGTCCAGCGAAGGGTCGTGCTTCTCGGTCTCCAGGGCGTTGACGGCCTGACGCGAGACCCCCAGCGCCTGACCCAGCTGCTCCTGGGTCCAGTTGCGCTCGACGCGCAGCAGTTTCAGTTTGTTCTTCATCAGTTCGACGACCGGATGAAGGGCGAGACGCAGCCAAACACCGCCCAGAACAGCGGATAGATCATCCAGCCCTCCGCGTGCGGCGCTCCGGCAAAGCTCTCGCCGAAGCCCCAGGCGCTGAAGGCGGCCATGGCCACGCCCGCGGCGACAATGAACTGCTTGGCCGTGACGGCGCGGACAAACTCGTCGCTGTCGCGCATGAAGCTGAGGGTGGCCCAGATCTGACCGGCGATGGGGGCCGCGACCGTCAGGGCCAAAGCCCAGGCGGCGGGCGTGTTCTGGATGGCGTCGAAGGCCCCGCCGATGGTCGCCAGCATGACGGCGACATAGCCGCCCATGAAGGCCATGGTGCGGATCACATAGCGGCGACCGGCGGGGGCGGTCTGTTTGGACAGCGTCAACATGGAAGGCGCTCCTGACTGAATGTAAGGACTACCTTACATCACTTTCATGTCACGTCAACCTGACTTTTCGTCAGGCGCGCCTGACCCCACTGTCATCCCGGCCCAGGCTCTCACTGCGAGGCGAAGAGCCGGGATCGCCCCAAACGCCGCCGCTTGCCTGTGCTGCGGTCGCAGACCGCCCTCCAGGCTTCCGGGATGACAAACAATTGCCCGCGCCCTAGACACCGCCCATGCGCCTGACCCCCGCCAATGCCCCCGACTTCATCGCGGCCAACACTCGTCTGCAGGCCGTGCCACACGCGCCGGAAATCTCGCTGTGGCTGGCGGACGAGATCACGCCCCTGTGGCGACTGACCGAGGAAGAGCTGGGAGCCATGGGCCTGCCCCCGCCCTTCTGGGCCTTCGCCTGGGCGGGCGGGCAGGCCCTGGCGCGCTGGCTGCTAGACCACCCGGATCAGGTCGCGGGCAAGCGCGTCATCGATCTGGCCACCGGCTCTGGCCTGGTCGCCGTCGCCGCGATGAAGGCGGGCGCCGCCTCCGTTCTGGCCGCCGACATTGACCCCTTCTGCGCCGCCGCCGTGGCCGCCAACGCGGCCTCCAACGGCGTCGAGATCGCCTTCACCGACGCCAACCTGCTGGACGCCCCGCCGCCGCCCGCCGACCTGATCTGCGCCGGCGACGTCTTCTATGAAAAGCCCATGGCCGAGGCGGTCATGATCTGGCTGAAACAGGCTCAGGCCAACGGCACCCGCGTCATCGTCGGCGATCCGGGCCGCACCTATTTCCCGAAATCCGGCCTGACCCTGCTGGCCGAATACACCGTCCCCACCACCCGCGAGCTGGAGGATCAGGAGGTCAAACGCTCGCGCGTCTGGTCGCTGGATTAGTCGCCCTCGCCTCGGCTCGCGCTGACCGTCTTCAGCGCCGCCAGCGCCCGCTCGCGGCCCTCGACGTGATCGACGATGGGCCGGGGATAGGTGGCCCCCAGCCTCACGCCCGCCTCGCTCAGCACCATCGGCGGCGCGGTCCACGGCGCATGGACCCAGCGATCTGGCAGCCGCGCCACCTCGGGCACCCAGCAACGCACATAGCGCCCGGTCGGATCGAACTTCTCGCCCTGAACCACCGGATTGAAGATACGGAAATAGGGGGCGGCGTCGGCGCCCGACCCTGCTGTCCACTGCCAGTTCTGCACATTGCTGGCCAGGTCGGCGTCGGTCAGGCAGTCCCAGAACCAGGCCTCGCCCTCGCGCCAGTCGATCAGCAGGTGCTTGATCAGGAAGGAGGCCGCCACCATCCGCACCCGATTGTGCATGGTCCCCGTCGCCCACAGCTGGCGCATCCCGGCGTCCACCAGGGGATAGCCCGTCCGCCCCGCCTTCCACGCGGCCAGGCCCTCGGGGTCGCCCCGCCACGGCATGGCGTCATACTCGGGCCTGAACGCCCGCTCGGGCAGATAGGGGAAGTGATGCAGCAGATGGGCTGAGAACTCGCGCCAGCCGATCTCGGCCACGAACTTCTCCGCCTCCGCCGCCGGAACCCGCCCCTCGGCCGCCGCCGCCCGCGCCGTCTGGATGGCCCGCCACGGGCTGATCTCGCCCCAGTGCAGATGCGCCGCCAAACCGCTGGTCCCTGCCCGATCCGGGCGGTCGCGGTCGGTGGCGTAGGTCTTCAGGCCTCCGGCGACAAAGGCGTCCAGCGCCGCCCTCGCCCCCGCCTCGCCCGGCGTGCCGACAAAGCCGGTCGACCAGTCGGGCCGGGTCGGATGCAGACCCCAGTCCTCGACCGCCTCGCTGACCACGCCGTCGGGGACCGCGATGGCCTCGGGCGCCTCCAGCCCCGCCGGGGCCTCGGCCGTCGCCAGCAGGGCCTTCAGAAAGGGCGTGAACACCTTGTAGGCTTGGCCGGACCCGTTCAGCACTCCGCCAGGCCGACACATCAGCGCAGCGTTGAAGCCCCGGCACGCGACCCCCTCGGCCTTCAGTCCATGAGCGATGTCAGCGTCGCGGGCGAAGGCCTCGGGCTCGAACAATCGGTTCATGAAGACCTGATCCGCGCCCGTCTCGGCGATCAGGCGATGCAGCTCGGCCTCGGCGTCGCCGCTGCGCAGGATCAGCCGCCCACCGCGCGCCCTGAGGTCCGCGTCCAGCGCCCGCAGGCTCTTGTCCAGCCACCAGCGCGAGGCCCCGCCGATGGCCCGTCCCTCCAGCCGCTCGTCCCACACATAGACCGGCAGCACCGGTCGTCCCGTCGCCAGGGCGTGATGCAGGGCCGGATTGTCGGCCAGCCGCAGGTCGCGACGGACCCACAGGATGACGGGCGGGGAAGCGGGCAAGCGGCGGTCCTGGGGTTGCGGCGACGGTCCGCCCCTCCGTGCGCGATCAGGCGTCGCGCGGCAAGACCGTCAGGACCCGCGCCATGAACTGATGAAACTCCTCCATATAGTCACGCAGGAACTGCTCGGTCTCCGGCACGGTGATCTCGCCGTCGTCGGTGATCAGGCCCGGCTTGAACTGGATATAGGCCTCGGGCGCGTTCATCTGCGGCGCCTGCAGGAAGCCCAAAACGCTGCGCAGGCTCTGCTGAGCGACCGCCGTGCCGATGGCTCCCGGCGAGGTCCCGATCACCGCCGTCGCCTTGCGCGCGAAGCTGTTGGTGCCATAGGGACGGCTGGCCCAGTCGATGGCGTTTTTCAGCCCGCCGGGGATGGAGCGGTTGTATTCCGGCGTCACGATCAGGATGGCGTCCGAGCGTTTTAGATCCGCCTTGAACTGGTTGGCCGCGGCGGGAAAATCAGCGTCGTAATCATAGGAATAGAGCGGCAGGTCCGCGAAGGAGACTTCGTGGAACTTCAGCTTCTCGGGCGCGACCCGGATCAGGGCCTTGGCCAGCTTCCGGTTGATCGAGTTCTTGGCCAGGGAACCGACGATATAGCCGACGTTATAGGTGGTCATGACGCGCATCCCGCTGGGTTGAGACGACGCCATCCGCCGTCTCAGGCGAAATGCCTCACCAAGCTTGGCGGTTCCCTCAGACCGTGACCGCCTGTCGCCCTCGTCCCGCCTCGCCGAAGACGCGGATGTAGCGGTCGATCTCGGCCCGATCGCCGGTGGCCTTTTCGACATTGTCCGACAGCTTGACCGCCGAGCGTCCGCCCGCCTGCGTCACCTTGCAGACCAGGGAGATGGGCGTCAGCTCGGGCATGGGCGCCGGGGCGCAGTCGCGGAAGTCGTTGGTCAGGTTGGTGCCCCAGCCGAAGCTGGTCCGCACCCGGCCCTTGAAGTGGGCGTGGGTCGCCTCGATCGTGTCCACGTCCATGCCGTCGGCGAAAACCAGCAGCCGCTCGCGCGGATCGCGGCCCTGCCCAGCCCACCAGGCCAGGATCTCTTCCCCGCCCGCGATCGGCGGCGCGGAGTCGGGCCGGAAGCCCTTCCAGTCGGCCAGCCAGTCCGGCGCATCGGCCAGAAACGCCCGCGTCCCGAACGCATCCGGCAGGGCGATCAGCAGGTTGCCGTCATAGGTCGCCCGCCATTCCTCCAGCACCTGATAGGGCGCCGCCCGCAAGGCCGCGTCGTCGTCCCCCGCCAGGGCCGCCAGCACCATGGGCAGTTCGTGGCCGTTGGTGCCCACCGCCTCCAGATCGTTGTTCATCGCCAGAAGGACGTTGGAGGTGCCGATGAAGGCGCTGCCCAGCCCCTCCTTCAATGCCTCGACGCACCAGCCCTGCCACAGAAAGCCGTGCCGCCGCCGCGTGCCGAAGTCGGAAATGGCCAGGGGCTCCAGCTTCCGCAGCCGCTCGACCTTGCCCCACAGCTTGGTCTTGGCCCGCGCATAGAGGACGTCCAGCTCGAACCGCCCCAGCCGCCGCAGGGCGCGACGGCTGCGTAGCTCGTTGAGGATCGACAGGGCCGGGATCTCCCACAGGGTGACGTCCGCCCACGATCCTGAGAATTCCAGCCGGAACTGCCCGTCCGCCCCGCGCGACAGGTCGTATTCGGGCAGGCGATAGTCGGCCAGCCAGGCCAGGAAGTCGGGGCTGAAGATCGACTTCACCCCATAGAAGGTGTTGCCGCCCAGCCAGATCAGCTCGCGGTTGGAAAAGCGCAGTGTCCGCGCATGATCCAGCTGCGCCCGCAGTTCCGCCTCGTCCACTTCCTCGGCCAGCCGCACGCTAGTGGTGCGGTTGATGACGCTGAACGTCACTGGCACGTTCCGATGCTTGCGCCAGATCAGCTGCAGCATCAGCAGCTTGTAGAAGTCGGTGTCCAGAAGGCTGCGAACGATCGGGTCCAGCCGCCAGCCGTGGTCATAGGCCCGCTTGGCCAGATCGACGCTCGCCATGCCCGGTCAGTCCGCCTTCTGCGTCGCCGGTTCGATGACGGCTTCGGGCGGGGCCTCGTCCTCGTTGACCAGACGGCCCTCGCGATGCGGCTTGATGTAGGGCGTCGGCTGCGGCGTCGGCATATTGCCGCGCATCAGGGCCGCACCGGCCTTCAGTCCGCCGGTCAGGTCCAGATCCAGACGCGCCTCGTCGCGACGGCGCACATCGGCGATAACGTCGGCGGCCTCGTCCTCGGGCAGACCCAGTTCCTCCAGCACGGCCTGGCCGAACTTCAGCGCCGATTCAAAGGTCTCGCGCACCTGATAGTCGACGCCCGCCTGGATCAGGCGCAGCGAATGACCCCGGTCAAAGGCGCGGACCAGCAGCTTGACCCCCGGAAACTCCGACTTGACCAGTTGCACGATCTTGTCGGCCGCCTCCGGCTTGTCGATGCAGACCAGCACCGCCTCGGCCTTGCCCGCGCCCGAGGCTCTGAGCGTGTCCAGGCGCGTGCCGTCGCCGTAATAGACCTTGAAGCCGAAACTCCCGGCCGCCTGGATCATCTCCACGTCGTTCTCGATGATCGACACGTCCACGTCGCGCGCCAGCAGGGGTTGCGACACCACCTGGGCGAAGCGGCCGAAGCCGATGATCAGCACCCGCCCCCGCAGGCCCTCGGCCGCGTCCACGCCCTCGGCGTCTTCCGGCGACAGGCCCGCCTCCTTGGGCAGGAAACGCTTCAGGGCCAGGGTGGTCAGCGGCGTCAGGGCCATGGACAGGATGACGATGGCCGTCAGGGCCGCGCTGGCCTGGGCGTCGATCACGCCCGCCGTGGCGGCGGCGCTATAGAGGACAAAGGCGAACTCGCCGCCTTGCGCGAACAGGGCGGCCCGCTCGATCGCCTCATGATGGCGCGCCTTGAACAGGCGGGCGACCACATAGATGACCAGGGCCTTGACCACCATGAAGGCGGCCAGCCCCGCCACGACGATGCGCCAGTCGGTGATCACCACCCCGATGTCCAACGCCATGCCGACCGACAGGAAGAACAGGCCCAGCAGGATGGCGCGGAACGGTTCCACGTCGGCTTCCAGCTGATGGCGGAAGGTCGAGTCGGACAGCAGAACCCCGGCCAGGAAGGCGCCCATGGCCATCGACAGGCCGACCCCGTCCATGATCCAGGCCGTGCCCGCCACCACCAGCAGGGCGGCGGCCGTCATCACCTCGCGCCCGCCGTTGCGGGCCAGGAAGCGGAACACCGGATTGATGGCGTAGACGCCGACCGCCAGCACGCCCGCCAGCGCCGCCAGCGCCAGGCCGATCGACTGCCACAGCGGCGTCGTGCTCTCGGCCGACTGCCCCATCGACGCGCCCAGCAGGGCGACGATGGCCAACAGGGGGACGATGGCCAGGTCTTCGAACAGCAGGATGGACACGGCCCTCTGACCGGCCGGCGTCGGCAGGTCGCCGCGCTCCTCCAGCATCTGAACGATGACGGCGGTCGAGGACATGACGAAGCCCATGGCCCCCACGAAGGCCACCGGCGCCGACACCCCCGCCGCCATGGCGACCAGGGTCAGGCACAGGCCCGCCAACCCGACCTGGGCCGCGCCCAGGCCGAAGATCTCGTTCCTCATCCCCCACAGCCGCTTGGGCCGCATCTCCAGACCGATGATGAACAGGAAGATGACCACGCCGAACTCGGCGACGTGCAGGATGGTCTCCGGCTCGCGGAACAGGGCCAGGCCGAACGGCCCGATGGCCACGCCCGCCGCCAGATAGCCCAGCACCGAGCCCAGCCCCAGCTTGCGGAAGATCGGCACCGCCACGACCCCCGCCGCCAGCAAGGCGGCCACATGGCCCAGATCCAGTCCCGTCGAAGCCTCGGCCATCGCTCACCCTTCAGTTTGAGCCTTCATTGTGGGGGCGAAGCGTCGCGATTGCGAGGGGTCATGCGCCCGAGGCGTCCGCGCCACACCTCGCCGCCCCATTCTATCAGCGCGAAATAATCGCCACAGTTCCGCCGAACATCGTCATCCTACTGGGAGCAGCAGGGATGGAGGAGATTGTTCAATGCCCAACCGCGACCCGTCACGACGCCACCCGACCAGCCTGACCCTGGCCGCCGTCGCCGCCCTAATGACCGCCGCGCCCGCGCCGGTCGTGGCCGCGCCCGTCCCCCCGCCCCAGCGCGATGGAACCCCGACCGACGCCGCCTGTCGCGCCTTCGGCTTCAACCTGACGCCGCCTGCTCCGCCCATATCGCGTCGCCCTCCGCCGCCCGTCGCCGTGCCGATCGCGCCGACAATGAAGCAGGACCGGGTCGAGTACACCGGCCCGCCGGTCATCGTCCCCGGACCGCCGCCCCCTCCGGTCGGAGCCCCGCCGCCGCCCCCTCCTCCTCCTCCTCCTCCTCCTCCTCCTCCCGGCGCCGCCCATGAGATGGTCGTCAGCGGTTCGCGCATCGCGCATCGCCCGCCGGGCATCCCCGCTCCCCCGCCCGCGGACACCGAACGCTATCCCGACGCCACGCCGAACCCGGTGAAGCGCACGGTGGATCAACCCGTCTCGACCTTCTCCATCGACGTGGATACCGCCGCCTACGCCAATGTCCGCCGCTTCATCGACAACGGCAGCGCCCCGCCGCGCGACGCCGTCCGCGTCGAGGAAATGATCAACTACTTCGACTACGGTTACGCCCGTCCGACCTCGGCGGCGCGCCCCTTCGCCGTCACCACCGCCGTCGCCGCCTCCCCTTGGGCGCCGGGCCGCCAGATCGTCCATGTCGGGCTTCAGGGCTATGAACTGCCCGAGGCCCAGCGCCGTCCGCTGAACCTGACCTTCCTGGTCGACGTCTCCGGCTCGATGAACCGGCCCGACAAGCTGGAGCTGGCCAAGCAGTCGATGAACCTGATCATCGACCGCCTGCGCCCCCAGGACCGCGTCGCCGTGACCTATTACGCCGAGGGCGCGGGCACGACCCTGGCCCCCACCTCGGGCAATGAGAAGCTGAAGCTGCGCTGCGCCGTCGCCTCCCTGCGCGCGTCCGGCGGCACGGCGGGCGCCACCGGAATGACCAATGCCTATGATCAGGCCCAGGCCGGCTTTGGCCGCGACAAGGTCAACCGCATCCTGATGTTCACCGACGGCGACTTCAACGTCGGCGTCACCGACGACAAGCGGCTGGAGGACTATGTCGCCGACATGCGCCAGACCGGCATCTACCTGTCCGTCTATGGCTTCGGACGGGGCAACTATCAGGACGCCCGGATGCAGGCCATCGCCCAGGCCGGCAACGGGACCGCCGGCTATGTCAGCGATCTGAAGGAGGCGCGCCGCCTGTTCGGCCCCCAGTTCGACAAGGGCGCCTTCCCCATCGCCGACGACGTCAAGATTCAGGTCGAGTTCAACCCCGCCCGCGTCGCCGAATGGCGGCTGATCGGCTACGAAACCCGCCTGCTGAACGAGGAAGACTTCAACAACGACGCGATCGACGCGGGCGAGGTCGGCTCGGGCGCCTCCGTCACCGCCCTCTATGAGATCACCCCCGTCGGCGGCCCGACCCAGATCCCTGAGCGCCGCTACCCCGACAATCGCACGCCCGCCGGCGCCGGCGATCCGAACGACGAGATCGGCTTTATCCAGGTCCGCTACAAACAGCCCGGCGCCGCCCGTTCCGAGTTGATCCAGCAAGCCCTGGCCAATCCCGCCGACGACCGCGTCAGCGCACAGCCGCCCGAGGCCATGCGCTGGGCCGTCGCCGTCGCCGCCTTCGCGCAAAAGCTGCGCGGCGATCCGTGGATGAACGCCGACTACGGCTGGGACGCCATCCTCGAACAGGCGCAAGGCGCGCGCGGCGACGACCCCTACGGCGACCGCGCCGAGTTCGTGCAACTGGTCCGCGCCGCCCAGACCCTGCCCGAACGAAGGGAGCCCTAACGGCGGCGACGGTCGGAACCCCCTTTGTGCGTGAGGGGTTCTAACCGTCACGCTAGTCAGCCAACGGTAGGAAACGCCCATGAAGATCCGCGACGTGATGAGCAAGGACGTGCAGGTGGCCCGTCCCAACGACACCCTGCAGGAAGTCGCCGCCCGCATGGCGGCGGGTGATTTCGGCTTCATCCCCGTGGCAGACGGCGAGAACCTGGTGGGAGCCATCACCGACCGCGACATCACGGTGCGCGCCGTGGCCTCAGGCGCCGCGCCCAACGCGCGGGTGGTCGAGTTCCTCAGCCGCGACGCCCTGGTCGTCCGCGCCGACGACGACCTGAAGGCCGCCCTGGACCTGATGAGTTCGCGCCAGGTCCGCCGCCTGCCGGTGGTCGATAAGGACGGCCGCCTGGTCGGCGTGGTCTCGCTGGGCGACCTGTCGACCCGGGTCAAGGAACGCTACGCCGGCGAGGCGCTGGAAGAGATTTCCCGCCCCGCCTGATCCCGCTCTTTACCGCCCGCTAACCACGACGCGGAACCGGACGATAACGGCTGTCGCGCCATGCTGGCCCTTCGCAGGGAGAATCCGCATGGCGCGCGCGCAGTTCCAGAAGGGCCAGAAGGTCTGGGTTGAAAGCGTCGGCGCCTGGGCCCAGGTCGAGAAGGTCCTGCCCGTCTGGGCCAAGGGCTTCGACGAGCCGGTCCGCATCACCTACGAGGTCGGCCTGGGCCGCGAGTTCCAGGCCGCCGAACTGCAACTCCCCGCCGAAGACGCCGCCGCCACCGTCCTGGGCGACTGGCGCGTCCTGCGCGCCCGCAACAAGTGGCAGGAACCGGCCGACTGCGCCCACCATCCCTTCCCCGGCTCCTATCCGGTCGTCGTCACCGACAAGGCCGACTGGGGCGGCTGGCGCGTGCCCGGCGCTGAATACGATCGCGATCCCGAGCGCATCGAGTTCCAGTCGCGGCTGATCGCCGCCGCGCCCGACCTGATGGACCTGGCCCGCGAACTGGTCGAGACCGTGTCCGAAGCCCCCGACGACGCCCCGCCGGAGAGCCTGCATCTGGCCCGCCGCGCCCGCGACGTCCTGCGTCAGATCACCGACGTCCTGGCCGCCCCCGGCGACGCGGCCCACGCTCCGGCGGCGGCCGCCGAAACCGCCGCCTGAGTCTTTCCTGCACCGGTTCGCCTCCAAGGTGAAAAGCCTTTCACGCCGGGCCTCGACAGGAATCCGCGACGCAGCCTAGATTCCCCGTCTGTTTCAGGATGAGGGGACGGCTTGCAGGGCACTGAGCGCCGCAGCTACCAGCCGGGCCGACGGGCCTCGGATCGCACCGCGCGCGGCCACATGCCCTGGGTGCGCGTCCTCATGCTCGCCATCGCCCTGGTCATCACCGCCTACGCCCTGCTGGTCATTCGCGACGACGGACGTCCCGACCGCGAAGCCCAGGCGATCAAGGTCGAGGCCCTGACGCTGGAAGCCCGCCTGGCCGCCAGCCAGATCACCGCCCGCCTGGCCCTGACCGACAGCGCCCTGGCCCTCGTGGCCCGCGAGCTGGCGGCCCATGACCTGACCAGAAGTCCGGCCCAGGCGGTCGAGGCCCTGGACCGCGCCCGCGCCATCGCCCCCGAGGTCGCCTTCGTCGTCGCCGACAAGGACGGACGGGTTCTGGCCGCGGTCGGCGGCAAGACCGACCCCGCGACCGCCGGGCGCGCGTCGTCCGCCTATGCGCTTCACGACGGCGCCCTGACGACCCGTCGCTCGCTGGCCGGCGGTCGCACGGTCACCGCCCGCACGCCCCTGCCCGAGCTCAAGACCGCCCTGCCGGGCGCTCGTCTGAGCGTCGTTCCCGCCGGTCAGGCGCCCGCCGCCGCCGGTCGTCCGGTCAGGGGCGCCGACGGCCAGGTGCGCCTGACCGCCTCCGCCCCCGTGGACGCGACCGACCACGCCGTCGTCGCCGCCATGCCCGCGACCGGCGGCCTCGCCGCCTGGCTCGACGACGCCTGGATGCTGGCCGCCCCCCTGCTTCTGGTGCTGCTGATGCTGGCCGTCCTGGCCGTGCAGAACTGGCGTCAGACCCGCGCCGGCCGCCATTGGGCCGATACCGAGCGTCGCTTCCGCGTCGCCGTCGAGGCCGCCCGCTGCGGCGTATGGGAATGGGATCTGGCGCGCGGCGAGGTGGTTCTGTCCGACTACATGGCCGCCATGCTGGAGGTCGAACCGGGTCAGGCCTTGACCACCCAAGCCCTGATCGAAAAGGTCCACCCGCGCTATCGCGAGACCCTGGTCGACGCCCTCGACCGGGCCGCCGCCGACGGCGTCTTCGACGTCACCTTCCCCGTCCCGCTCAAGTCCGGCGGCATCCGCTGGATCGACGCCCGCGGCCAGTCGCGCCAGGCCCGCCGCGACGCCGGCTTCACCAGTCTGCTGGGCGTGGCCCTGGACATCACCGAGGCCCGCCGCTCCAAGGCCCAGGCCCAGGCCGCCGAGAACCGCCTGCGCGACGGCATCGAAAGCGTGTCGGACGCCTTCGTCCTGTTCGACCGTCAGGGCCGTCTGATCCTGTGGAACCAGGCCTTCCAGGACGCCTTCGCCTTCCCGGCGGGCGTGGTCCGCAAGGGCGCCCAGAAGGACGCGCTCAACCTGATCGCCGCCGAGGCCATCAAGGCCGAACACCCCTCCGCCAGCGGTCGCGCCGGCGTGCGCGAAGTCGAGTTGAAGGACGGTCGCTGGCTGCAGATGGCCGAACGCTTCACCGGCGACGGCGGCACCGTGGTCATCGCCGCCGACATCACCGTCATCCGCCGTCAGGAGGCCGAGCGCCGCCGCGCCGCCGACGAACTGCGCGGCATGGTGGCGGCCCTGGAAGATCGCGAAGCCAAGCTGTCGCTGCTGGCCCGCAAGTACGAGGTCGCCATGACCCGCGCCGAGGCCGCCAACCAGGCCAAGTCCGAGTTCCTGGCCAATATGAGCCACGAACTGCGCACCCCGCTGAACGCCATCAACGGCTTCTCCGAGATCATGGCCGGCGAGATGTTCGGCGCCCTGGGCGACCGTCGCTACAAGGGTTACGCCGCCGACATCCACCAGTCGGGCCAGCACCTGCTCAGCCTGATCAACGACATCCTCGACATGGCCAAGATCGAGGCCGGCAAGCTGACCCTGCACTACGAAACCGTGTCGCTGAACAGCCTGTGCAACGACGCCATCCGCCTGATGCGCGGCAAGGCGATGGAGTCCGGCCTGACCCTCGGCCTCGTCGCCCCCGACGCGGTTCAGGTCGAGGCCGATCACCGCGGCCTGAAGCAGGTCATGCTGAACCTGATCTCCAATGCCGTGAAGTTCACGCCCGAGGGCGGCGCCGTCACCGTCACCGTCGCCGCTCAGGACGCCGACCATGTCCGCGTCTCCGTCACCGACACCGGCATCGGCATCGCGGCCGTCGATCTGGAGCGCCTGGCCCAGCCCTTCGAACAGGTCGAGGGCCAGCACTCCAAGACCACGCAAGGCACCGGCCTGGGCCTGGCCCTGACCAAGTCCCTGATCGAACTGCACCGCGGCCAGATGACCATCGAAAGCGAGCCCGGCCACGGCACCACCGTCTGGTTCGACCTGCCCATCCGCGCCCCCGAAGGCGCCATGGCCCCGCTCGGCGCCCCCGCCCAGCGGGTTCAGTCGCAAGCGGCCTGAGCCGCTCTTCCCGCGAGCCGAAGATCTAGGATCTAGGATCTAGGATCTAGGATCTAGGCAACGGCGCTTGCCCGAACATCGTCAGGGACAAGCGCGGATCATCCGCGCCGAGCGTCCGTCCTGCAACTTCACTCCAAGGTCGCATTTCGACCATGGCGACCCCAAGCCTGACAGCCCCCTTCAGGCGACCGTTCGCCGGGACGCCCGGCCGTTCACCGATCAGGGGGCGCCATTGGCCGAGCCGAGGTGGACCAGCCTGCAGCGAACGGGTCAACCGATGAGCGTGACCAGCCCGTCACTCAATCAACGCGTCGTTGCGCCCCAAGCCCTGGATAACCCAAAGAATGCTGAACAAAATTTCTGCCGCAATCGGCCTGATTGCGATCATGGGCGGTCTTGCCGATAAGGCCGACGCTCAAGTGACACAGGTCGCGGAGACGGGCGACAAGATCGCCGCGATTGAGCAACTGGTTCAAGGCGAGATGGCTTCTCGCCGTATTCCGGGGCTTCAACTGGCGATCGTGAGAAACGGCGAAATCGTCTTCACGGGCGCCTACGGCCAGTCCGACCTCGAGACCGCCAAACCTGTGACGGACCGCACTGTCTTCGGCGTCAATTCGATCAGCAAGGCCTTCACCGGCGTCGCGGCGATGCAGCTGGTCGAGGCTGGAAAACTCGATCTCGACGCCTCGGTGACGCAGTATCTCGAAGGGCTACCAGCGTCGTGGGAGGCGATCACGGTCCGCCAGGTCCTCACGCACACGTCCGGCCTACCCGAGATCATCGACGACAACACCCGACTGATCGACGGCGCCGAGCCCGACGCCGCCTGGGCCAAGGTGCAGGAGCTTCCCCTGAGATATGCGCCCGGAACGCAATACGCCTACAATCAGACCGGCTACGCCCTGATGGGCAAGATCATCGAGAAGATCTCGGGCAAGCCCTTCGTCGATTTCGTTCGCGAGGGGCAGTTCAACGCCGCGGACATGGAGCAGGCCCGCTTTGGAAATACTGCCGACACCGTCCCCGAACTGGCTTCGCTCTATACCTATCTGACGCTGAAGCTGGAGGGCATGAGGACCGTCGGCGTCGAGCGCAGCGAGACCCCGATGGCGCGCCAAGAGGTGTGGCCGGCCTACATGCATCCCACCGCAGGCGTTCAGGCTACGGCCCGAGACCTGGCCGCATGGGTTATCGCCCTGCAGGATCGCAAACTGGTCAGCGAAAAGGGCCTCGAACAGCTCTGGGCGCCGCAGCAACTGCCCGACGGAAGCTATCGCGGCTTCAACCGAACCATCAATGGCTATGGACTGGGCTGGCCGTCCATCCGTCGCGCGGAACATCCCGCGATCACGCCCACAGGCGGCGATCGCGCGGCCATCTTCATCTACCCCGAGGATGATCTGACAGTGATCGTTCTGACGAACCTGATGGGCGCTGGGCCCCAGAGATTTGCGGACAAGATTGCTGCGCAATACATCCCCGATCTCGCCGTCGAAAACTGACGACAGCCCCTGACCTCACAGTGTGATCGCTTGTCCGTTTCCCATCCTCAGCTGACGTTCGTCAGGCCAGCTTCGACAGTCGGTTTAGGCGGTCAGCCCTATTGCCGGCGCCTGTATCCCGGATCGACCTGACGGCCGTCCGGGATGACGGGCGAGACTACGGGCGGACCGGGGCCTCAGCCGGTGCGGAGGCTGCCGGCGCGGCCGGACTCTCCGCCTTCTCGGGCTTGCGTGCCTCCCGTTTCGCCTTGTGGCGCGACAGGATGGGGGCCAGGGCCTTGCGGTCCGCCGGGCTGAGCTGGTTCAGCGTCTCGACCGCCCCCGTCTCCAGCCGCGACCGGCCGCGCGCCTCGGACGCCCGCGAGCGTTCCAGCAGGGCCGCGACCGCCACCGGATCAAAGGTCTCGCCGCCGGTCAGGGCGATGGCCTCGCGCCGCGCCGCCCGCGCCTCGTCAAAATCGGGCCGGGCCTGCATGGCCGCCGCTCGCAACTGCGCCTTGACCTTGTCACGCACCGCCGGGTCCATGCGTTCGATCACGTCCCAGACCGGCTCGCTGCGGCCCGGCTTGTGCGCCTCGGCGATGCGGTGCTCGATCTTGTCGCGCGCCACCCAGACGGCGCCGACCGCCGCCAGGCCGAAGACGTTGAGGGCGACCGAAACGGCCAGGGCGATCTTCAAACTCCGCGACGTCATCCGCCCAGAACCTCCGTGTCGTCCGCGCTGGTCAGACTGGCTTGATAGAGGACCGCGTCGGCCTGGACATCGGCGGTCAGATGGCTGGTCAGATTGACCCCGAACACCACCCCGGCGCAGGCCGCTGCCGCCCACCCGGCGCCCGACAGCCAGGCCAGGGGCCCAGGACCGCGACGACGCGCCCGCAAACCAGCTCCAAGGCCCGCCCCCGCCGCGCTAGCGATCACAGCCTCGCGCAGGGCGTGTGACGGCGCCGGGCGCGGCGCCGCGTCCAGCAGGGCGTCCAGCCCGTCGGCCTCGCGCAGCAGGGCCGCCGCGCGCGGGTCCGCGTCCCTCAGGGCGCGCCCCGCCTCGCGCTCGCCCTCGGGCCAACGCCGCAGGTCGCCGCCATAGGCGTCCGCCAGATACTCGAAACGCTCGTAGGTCATCGTCATGGTTCCAGCCCCCGCCTTACCCATTCGCCGCTCTCGCGGCATTCGGCGCCATATCGGCCAGCGCCGTCCGCAACGCCCGCCGTCCGCGTGACAGCAGGCTCTCCAGGGCCTCGACGCTGATTTTCATCAGCCCCGCCGCCTCGATGTTTCCCAGTTCCTGATAGTGACACAGGACGATGGCCTCGCGCTGCCGCTCGGGCAGCCTGGCCAGGGCCGCCTCGACCCGCGCCCCGGTCTCCAGGGCCAGCAGGCCGCGATCGGGCGCCGGCCCTTCGTCGGGCCGATCCGGCGGCGCGTCCGTGGCAATCTCGCGCCGTCGCCTCAGCCGGTCGTAGCAGAGGTTCAGCCCCACCCGGTGCAGCCAGGTGTCGAACTTGGCCTGACCCGGCGTCCAGCGGGGCGCCTGTCGCCAGGCTCTCAGCATCGCTTCCTGGGCCACGTCCTCAGCCTCCGTCGCATCGCCCAGCATCCGCTGCGCCAGCGTCAGCATGCGCGGCAGCTTGCGAGCGACCATGGCCTGGATCGCCGCGGGGTCGCCCTGACCCACGCGCCGCACCAGTTCCTCGTCGGGGTCGGCGGTCTTCGCCAATCCAGCCTCTTTCGCCGTTCACGAAACGGGCCGACGGTCGGACCGCCTTCCCCGACATCCATCCTACTCCGAAGCGGGCGTCGAAGGCGACGCCGCCGGGGCCGCTTGACGACGTTCTTGACGCTTCTCGCGCATCTCGGCGCGACGCGCCTCCATGCCCGCGCGGCGCTCCTCAAGCGTCAGCGTCCCGTCGCGATTGGCGTCCAGACGGGCGAAGGCCTCGCTCGCCTTCTGTTCGGCTTCAGTGATGACGATGGGCGCGCGGCCTTCGCCGTTTCGCCCCATGCGCTGCGCCCCGCCATGCATCCCGCCGCGATGACCGCGACCGGCGTGTGCGCCACGTCCAGCCCGCTGGCCGTCGCGCTGGCCTTCGGCGCGCGGCGCGTCGAACTCGGCGCGGCTGATCGAACCGTCCTTGTTCGCGTCCAGGCGCTCGAACATGGCGGTGCGGCGCTCGGCGCGCTTGGCCTGACCGGCGGCGCGCAGTTCCTCGGCCGTGACCGTGCCGTCGCGATTGGCGTCAGCCGCGCGCAGGCGCTCGACCCGACGCGCGACAAAGTCGGCCTGCGACACCGGCTGGGCCATGGTGGCGCGCGCCGGGCGCTGCGGGGCGGCCGTCTGGGCGACAGCCACGCCGCTGAAAGCGGTCAGAAAGGCGATGGCGGCGACGCCGCTGATGGTCTTCTTCATCTCGATGGTCTCCACGGGCCGAGGCCCGAAAAACTCCCTGTCGAGATATGGAACGCCGCCCGGATCAGTTTCCGTCGCGACCCTTGTCCAGCCCGAGCGGCAGCGCCTCTTCAAACGCCCGCCGCGCCCGCAGGCGCAGGTCGATCAGCCGCGCCTTCAGGGTCTCGAAGTCCGGCGCCCCCGCTGTTTCCGCCAGCCGCTGCTGGAAGCCCGCCGGTTCGGCGTCGGGGTCGCCCTTGTCCTCGAAGGCGCAGGCCATCAGCTGCCCCAGTTGCTGATGCGTCCGCCAGCTCTCGGCCAGGATGGGATCGTCCCTCAGCGCCTCCAGCGTCGAGACGGTCAGCGCCTCACCCGCCGCCGCCGCGCACAGCTGGCGGTACTGGGCGACAAACTCAGCGTCCACCTGCCCCCCCGCCGACAGCTTCAGGTCCCAGAAGCCCTTGGGCCGCCGCTCGCGGTCCATCAGGTCGCGCATGGCCCGCACGTCCCGCGCCACGTCCACGCCCGGACGCGGCCGCCGCAACGCCGCCTCCAGCGTCGCCTCGACCCGCGCCCCGAAGGCCGCGTCGCTGGCCCAGACCAGGCGCCCGCGCGTCAGGGCCATGAACTCCCAGGTCTCGGCCTCCTCGGCGTAGTATTCCTCCAGCGCCTCCAGCCGCACCGACACCGGCCCCTTGGACCCGGTGGGCCGCAGCCGCATGTCCACCTCATAGAGGCCGCCCTCGGCGGTGTGGGCCGACAGGGCGGCGATGAACCTCTGCGTGAACCGCCCATAGAACAGGTCCGCGCTCCACCCCTTGCCCGCCGACACGGCCTCCGGCGGCGCGGCATAGACGGTCATCAGGTCCAGGTCCGACCCCGCCGTCATCTCGCGCGATCCGGCCTTGCCCAGGGCCACCACGGCGACCGCGCCCTCGAAGGCCCCGCCCATCCGCTCGGCCTCGGCCAGGGCCGCCGGGGCCAGGCCCTTCATGCAGGCGTCGGCCAGGGAGGTATTGGTCAAGCCCGCCTGCTCGGCCGTGGTCCGGCCCGTGACGACATGCATGCCGATGCGGAAGGTCTGCTCGCGATGCAGACGGCGCACGGCGTTCATGGCCCCTTCGAAATCGCCGGCCTCATGCGCCTCGCGCACCACCTGATCGGCCAGGCCGGTGTCGGTGCCCAGGGCCGTCATGAAGCGCGCGTCCAGCACCCCGTCCAGGGCCTGCGGCTGTCGCCCCAGCGCGCGGGCCAATCTGGGCGCAAAGGCCATGACCCCGACCACCAGATCGAACAGCCTGGGCTGGTTCAGAAACAGGGCCTGCACCTGAACCCCGGCGCTCAGACCCGAGAAGAAGACTGCGAACCGGCGGAAGGCCGCATCGGGCGCCCCCGTCTTCGCCACCGCCGTCAGCAGTTGCGGGGCCAGCCGCGTGAACAGCTCGCGCCCCCGCGCCGTCCGCGTCGCCGGAATGCGGCCGTGGTGCCAGCTGCGGATCGTGTCTGACACGGTCGCCGGCTCGGAAAAGCCCATTCGTTTCAGGGTTTCCAGCGTGCCCGGATCATTCTCGACCCCGGTGAAGACCAGGCTGCCATAGGGCGACGACAGTTCCTCGCCGCCCTCGAACAGTTCGCCGTAGCGTTGGTTGACCCCGACCAGCAGGGCCTCGACCCCGGCGTCGAAAGCCGCCAGATCGCCCTGCCCCGCCAGCGCCGCCACATCGGCCCGCCGCTCGGGATCGACCGGCAGGACGTGGCTCTGCTCATCGGCCAGCATCTGCACCCGATGCTCCAGCGCCCGCAGCTCATGATAGGCCGCCGCCAGTTCATCGCGCGCCTCGGGCGTCACATGGCCCCGCTCGGTCAGGGCCTCCAGCGCCTCGAGCGTTCGCGAGGACCGCAGGCCCTTGTCGCGCCCGCCCAGGATCAGCTGCTGGGTCTGGACGTAGAACTCGATCTCGCGGATGCCGCCGCGCCCCAGCTTCAGATTGGCCCCCGCCGCCTCCAGCCCCTCGCCGGTCTTGTGGACGTGGATCTGTTTCTTGATCGACTGGATGTCGAGCACCGCCTGATAGTCCAGGCTGCGCCGCCAGATGTAGGGCACCAAGGCCTTGAGGAAGTCCGTCCCCTCGGCCGCGTCCCCGGCGCAGACTCGCGCTTTGATGAAGGCCGCCCGCTCCCAGTTCTGACCGACCGATTCGTAGTAGGCCAGGGCCATGGGCGCCGCGACCACCGGCGGGGTCGAGGACGGGTCGGGCCGCAGCCTCAGGTCCACACGGAAGACATAGCCGTCCGCCGTCCGCTCGCTCAGCAGACTGGCCAAACCCTGGGCCAGCCGATTGACGAAGCTCTGGGCCTCCACCCCCTCGCCCAAGGCGCTGTCCAGCGCCTCCGGCTCGAAGAAGAGCGACAGGTCGATGTCCGAAGAATAGTTCAGCTCGAACGCCCCGCCCTTGCCCATGGCCAGGACGAACAGGCCGGGCACTGGCCCACGCGGATCATCCGCCGCTGAGATCAGCTTGCCGCGCCGCCTCTGGTCATGAGCCAGACAGCGCAGGGCCGCCTGCGCCGTGGCGTCCGCGAAGCGCGACAGGGCCCCCGTCACCGCATCCAGATCCCAGACCCCGCCCAGGTCCGACAGAGCCGTCAGCAGATGCAGTTCGGCCTTCAGCCAGCGCAGCGGCGCCTTGGCCTCATCCGCTGGACCGTCGATGGCGTCGGTCGCGGCCATTATCTCGGCCAACCGCGTCTCGGGCGCCGTTTCCAGAATTTGCCGCAGCCGCTCCGGCCAGCGCCGCGCCAACCCGGCCAGATAGGGCGAGGCCGCGAACACCGGCTCCAGCGCGCCCCAGGCCCCGTCCAGCGTCGCCCGCCAGCCGCCTTCGTCCGCCGCCTCGGCCAGCCGCTCATGGATACGGCCCGCCGCCTCGGCGTCGCGCAACGGCCCGCACGGCTTCAGCACAGCCCCCAGCTTGTCGCTCATCAGGCCGTCCCGCTTGCCGGCGGCAAGACCAACGCCACGCGCAGGCCCGGCCCCTGCCCGCCATAGGCCCCCGGCCCCTCATCCAGCTGCACCCGACCGCCGTGGGCCTCGGCCACCGCCGTCACGAGCGACAGGCCCAGACCCGAGCCCGGCTCGGTGCGGCTGTTGTCCAGCCGGACGAAGCGTTGCAGCACCCGGTCGCGGTCTTCGTCCGGCACGCCCGGCCCGGTGTCGGTGACGGAAAACTCGATCTCGCCCGACGACCGCCGCCGCGCCCGGAACTTCACCGCCCCGCCCGACGGCGTGTACTTGATGGCGTTGTCGATGATGTTGGCCAGGGCCTGGGCCAGGAAGGGCTGGTTGCCCTCGATCATCAGCCCCTTCTCGATCTCGGCCGAGAACTCCAGCCCCTTGTCCTCGCCGGACGGCTCGTAGAGCTCGGCCATGTCGGTCGCCAGTTCGGCGGCGTCGAACACCTTGGGATCGGGCGCCCCGCCCGCCTGCAGCCGAGCGATGGCCAGAACCGTGTTGAAGGTCTTCAGCAGCAGGTCCGCTTCGTCCAGGGCGACGCCCAGGGCGTCCACGCCCGAGACCTTGCCGGCGTCGGCGTCCATCAAGGCCACCTCCAGCTTGGCCCGCATCCGCGTCAGGGGCGAGCGCAGGTCGTGGGCGATGGCGTCCCCCGCGTGGCGGATCGAGGCCATTGAGGCCTCCAGCCGGTCCAGCATGGTGTTCAGCCCCTGGCCCAACTCGTCCAGTTCGTCGCCCGAATGGCGGATCGGCGCCCGCGCCTTCAGGTCGCCCTCCTGCACCGCCGTCACCACCTGGTTCAGCCCGCCCATGGCCCGCTCGACGCCCCGGCTGATCCACAGCCCGCCGCCGACGCCCAGCACCAGAACCATGATCATGGCTCCCCACAGGGCCTGGGTCAGGCGCGACAGATAGGCTTCGATGTCGCCGATGTCCTCGCCGACGAACAGCTGTTCTCCGCCCGACAGCGGCATCTCGACGCCGATGGCCTGACGCTTGCGGACGCGCCCCTCCTCGTCGGTGTCGGTCAGGCGGAAGTCATCCCAGCGCCCGCCCTGCACCGCCGCGCCGGGGTCCAGCGGCGAGGTCGAGATATTGCCGGTGATCGTCTTCCGATCCTTGTCCATCAGCAGATAGAGATAGGACCCGCCCCGCAGCGTCCGGTCCACCAGGGCCTGGTTCAGGGCATTGACGCCGCGCGTTCGGTAAACCGCCGTCAGCGCCTCCACCTCGGCCCGTACCCCCGCCTCGGCCCGCGCCCGCGCCTCGGACGCCGAGGCGACATAGACATAGGCCAGCACCGCGCTGGCCGTGGTCACGAACAGCGCCAGAAACAGCAACGTCAGCCGAAACGGCGTCCGCCGAAAGAGCGAGGGCAGCTTCATGCGGAGGCCTTACGCCTCCAGCCGATACCCCGCGCCGCGCACGGTCTGCAGCATGGCCCGGTCGAAGCCCTTGTCGATCTTGGAGCGCAGGCGGCTGATGTGGACGTCGATGACGTTGGTCTGTGGGTCGAAGTGGTATTCCCAGACCTTCTCCAGCAGCATGGTGCGCG
>RCUP01000452.1_pt1 | contig 30962 bp, 24 predicted proteins | sample 2166341 | NCBI WGS metagenome assembly RCUP01 (sample SAMN09932325, study PRJNA488358) | compost metagenome | isolation source: compost soil in succinonitrile-enriched | place: Germany: Experimental Botanical Garden | reverse complement strand
CGCCGGGAATGCGGTCGGTGGCCGTCAGGATGGCCTCGGCCTGCTGACGGAAGGGTTCGTAGCGGCGGTCGCCGGTCAGGGCCGACAGCGACTTGGCGTTCTCGGCGGCGACGAAGGCCCGGGCCTCGACCCCGTCCACCTCTTCCAGCGCCAGATGATCGTCGGCGGCCCTGACCCCCTCGGGCGACAGGTCGCGCGGGAAGTGCGGCGGCGGATTGGACGCGGCGACGGCGGCGGAATCGACCGGCGCCAGGGCCAAGGCCGGCCCGGCGGCGAGGATCAACACCGGCAGGGCGGCGGACAGGAACAGAGACTTCATGCGGGCAACCTCGTAACCCGCATCAGGCGGGGGCTGGGAGTAGGGTGGGCGTGGCGCAGTCCTGGGTTTGCAGCCATCCAAGGGCGCGCGTCACAGTTTGTTCGTCCGGTATCGCTTCGTCCGGCGTCAGGCGGCCCTCAATGAAGCGCCCGGCGCCGTCGTGCACGCCGGTCGTAGTGATCTGCAGAATAGCCCCATCGGGCAGGCGATGGCTGCCGTTCGCGGTCGTCAGACCCGCCGTGGGCGCGCCGAACGTGCGGGTCCGCTCCCGGTTGTGAAAGGCGATGGCCGTCATCTCGCCGGAACTGGCCGTGCCCGGCCCCAATAGAACCGCCACGGGGGCGTCGGCCAGTCGGCCTGTCGCGCCGCGAGACGCGGCTTCATCGAGGTCGACATCGACAATCTGCTCCGCCCGACGAACCCATCGCGAATGAAGCACGGTCGCATCGCCGAAGGCGCCGAAAGGACCAACGCCCAGAAGCGGTTCGAGACCGTTGAGCATGGGCCACATATTGCCGCCGCCATTGCCGCGCAGGTCGACTACCCAACGGCAGACGCCTTCGCCTTCCAGACGTGCGATCGCCTCGACCAAGGCCTCGCGATAGGCGGCGTTCAGCGGATCGTCCCGGCCGCGAGGCATCAGCTCGGGCAAGATCAGGCGGCCAACGGCGGGCGCGACCACCTCGCCACGCGGCAGGGGTCGATCCGGCGCGGCGCTCTCTTTCGCAGCGGACGGCCCTCGGAAGCTCGAGTGTCTTTCCCCCAGCAGACCGACCGCGACCCGCAGCACGGGATGAATATCGGAGGGGGTCTCGGCGCCCGCCGCCAGACGGCCTGAAATCTCACGCACCTGGGTCCAGTCCACCGTGGCGCGATTGATGTGGCGAGCCTGCAGCGCATCGAGCGCCTCATCGAGATAGGCCTGGGCCTCGGGGGCGACCGCACCATCTTCGAGCCCCGCCGCGGCCAGGACGACGTCGTCCATATCCAGCGCGCCGGGGCCCGCCTTCATGACGCCGAAAGTTATGCGCGCCGCGTCGGCGGGCACATAGGCGATGATCTCATGCCGCGCCCAGCCGCCCGGCGTCACAGGCCGATCCGACATATTGTCGAAGAACAGCAGCCGAGACGACTCGCCGCCGTCAATCCTCAGCCACAACCCCGCCAGGGGCGCCGCCGGTCCCGTGGCCCGGAGCCAGGCGGAGAGCCGGATCGGCTGCCCCCGCCACGGCGCGGCGTCCAGATACCGGTTGGCCATGGCCGGCTGTTCGCCCAGACCGTCATGCGACAAACGGGCGAAGACTGCGCCCTGGGGCGCCGTCTCCCGAACAGGCCGGAACGCCCAACCGCCGCCGGGCTGGAAGTTCAAGCCTGGCCCGGCTTCAAAATCGATCACGACCGGCTCTGGTCCGGGCGACGCCCAGACCGGTCCGGCGGCGCACAGCGCCAGAAGCGATACGACGATCCGGGCCAGACGCCTCATCGACTATTCCTTCGCCGGTTCGTCCATCAGGCGGCGCGTCAGGTAGGTGTATTCCAGGGCGATGCGGCGGGCCGTTTCGCGCAGGTTGGCGCCGGCCGCGTGGCCGCCGTCGGTGTTTTCATAGAAGAGGACCGGGTAGCCGAGTTCTTCCATCCGCGCCGCCGCCTTGCGGGCGTGGCCGGGGTGGACGCGGTCGTCCTTGGTCGAGGTGTGGATGAAGACCTCGGGGTAGGGCTGGCCCGCCGCCAGACGCTGATAGGGCGAGTATTGCTCGATCCAGGCGCGCTGTTCCGGGATGTCCGGGTTGCCGTATTCGCCGATCCACGAGGCGCCGGCCAGCAGCTTGTGGAAGCGCAGCATGTCGAACAGGGGCACCTGGATGACCGCCGCATTGATCAGGTCCGGGCGCTGAGTCAGCATGGCGCCCATGAACAGGCCGCCCTGCGAGCCGCCCATGACGCCGAGGTGCGGCTGGCTGGTGATCCCCCGCGTGATCAGGTCCTGGGCCACGGCCTGGAAGTCCTCATGGGCGCGCTGGCGGTTTTCCTGCTGGGCCGCCTGGTGCCATTTCGGACCGAACTCGCCGCCGCCGCGCGTATTGGCGATGACATAGACGCCGCCGCGCTCCAGCCACAGCTTGCCGACCGTCGGCGAATAGCCGGGCAGCAGCGACGACTGGAAGCCGCCGTAGCCATAGAGCAGCGTCGGGTTCGAGCCGTCCATGGCCATGGCGTCCTTGTGGACGACGAAATAGGGGATCATCGTCCCGTCGGCCGAACGGGCCTCGAACTGGTCTACCCGCATGCCGGCGGCGTCGAACTTGGCCGGCAGGGCCTTGGTCAGGGCGACCGCGCCGGTCGCCGCATCGGCCAGATAGAGGCTGGACGGGTTCAGATAGCCGGTGACGCTGACGAAGATCTTGTCGTCCTGCTCGGAGGCCGAGCCGACGCCGACCGAGACGTTCTGCGGCAGGTCCAGACGGGTGCGGCTCCAGTCGGCGGGGTCATAGACATAGACCGAACCGCGCACGTTTTCATAAAGGGCCACGACCAGCTTGTTGCGGGTGGCGCTGATGCCCTCGATCGCCTCGCGTTCGCCGGGACGGATCACCAACTGGGCCGTGGTCTTGGGATCGGCCAGCCAGGCCTGCAGGTTCCAGGCGATGACGTCGCCGGTCTTGAACGCCTGGCCCGAGGGCGCGGTCCAGTCCTGATCCGTGGTCACCACCAGCTGGCCGGCGACCAGGGCGTTGATATTACCCTTCAGCGGCAGGGCCAGCTGGGTCGTGGAGCCGTCGGCGTTCAGACGCCAGGTTTCGCTCTCATAGAAGTTGACGCCCCGGTTCAGCAGCACCGCCTGCACCACGCCGTCGGCGTCCCGCAGGGTGTAGCCCGAGACCGAGACATCAGTCTGCTGGCCGGCGAAGACCTCGACCGCCTGATCGACGCTCTGGCCGCGCTTCATCAGGCGCACGGTGCGCGGATAGCCCGAGTCCGTCAGCGAGCCCTCGCCGAAGTCGCGCGAGATCAGCAAGGTGTCCTTGTCGATCCAGCTGGCGCCGCCCTTGGATTCCGGCAGAGAAATCCCGCCGTCCACGAAGGTCTTGGTGACGCTGTCGAACTCGCGGATCGTCACCGCGTCCTTGCCGCCGTTCGACAGGGACAGCAGGCAATAGCGCTCTTCCGGCGCCAGGCAGGTCGCGCCCTTGTAGACCCAGTTGGCGCCCTCGGCGGCCGACAGGGCGTCGATATCGAGGATGGTCTCCCAGGTCGGCGCGTCGGTGCGGTAGCTGTCCAGGGTCGTGCGGCGCCAGATGCCGCGCACGTGCTCGGCGTCCTGCCAGAAGTTGTCGACATGGCCGTCGTGGGTAAAGCCCGGCGAGGGGATGCGGTCGCGCGACTGCACCAGGTCCAGGGCCTGCTGGTGCAGGGCCTCATAGCGCGGGTCACCCTGCAGCGTCCCCAGCGAGGTCTCATTGTGCGCCTTGACCCAGGCCATGGCGCGCTCGCCCTCGACCTCTTCCAGCCAGATATAGGGATCGGTCGCGTCGCTGGTCGCGAAGCCCGGCGTGGACGTAGTAGCAGCGGCGGCGGCGGGCGTGTCAGACGAATGGGCCATGGCGACGGGTGCGGCTCCGGCGGCGAGAAGAAGGGCGGCGGCGGACGCCAGAGTGCGGATCATGTTTTCATTCCCCAAGAGAATTGGGCCCCAACAGAATTTCGGCGGCACCTTGGCGAGAGGCGAGGACGGCGGCAAGCGGCGGAAATCTTACAAGCCTGTCATCTTTCGTCGCAGTGACGGCGCGAACCGCGTCAATCGCCCTCGTCCGGAATGCACAGGATCTGGCCACAGGCCTTGCAGTGGACGGCGTCGGGGTCATGCTTCTGCAGGCCGCAGGTAGGGCAGGGGAACTTGACCTTGTGCGGCCGGATCAGGGTCTGGGCCAGGCGGATGAACAGGGTGATGCCCACCAGCATGACCACGATGGAGATGACCCGGCCCCAGTTGCCCGGCAGGGTGATGTCGCCAAAGCCCGTCGTCGTCAGGGTGGCCACGGTGAAATAGAGAGCGTCCAGATAGCCGTGGATGTGCTCGGCCTTGCCCCGGAAATAGGCATAGACGAAGCCCGTCGTGACAAAGACGAAGGTGATCAGGGCGGCCAGGGCGCGGGTGATCTCCTCGACCCGCGTATCGTCGAAGCGCCGGCCGATGGTGCGCCAGAACAGGTCGCTGTTCAAAAGACTCCAGAAGCGCAGCAGACGCAGGAAGCCGAGATTGGCCAGCCAGACCGGGAAGAGCAGGGTGGCCAGGACGAACAGATCGACCCAGACGATCGGCCGCTTCAGCCAGGACTTGAGGTCGGACCAGGCATAGGCCCGCGCCGCCAGGTCCAGGCCCAGGATGGCGGCGATCAGATAGTCCATCACATAGAAGACCCAGCCGGCCTCCTTGAGAATGGGCGTGGCCAGGAAGAAGCCGATGATGATCAGGTCGATGACGATGACCATCAGGCGGAACTTGACCGCCGCCGGCTGGGTGCCGTGATAAAGATAGCGCAGCCGCGCCTTCAGTCGCAGGCCCTCGGATTTGCCGGATTCGCTCGGTTCGGACGTCATCGCCGCCAGCGATACATGAACCGGCGAAAAATCCTATATGAAGGCGGTCATGACCCAGGCTGCTCGCCCCTACATCCGCATGAATGGCGCCGGAAACGCCTTCATCGTCGTCCAGGCCTTCGAGGAGGGTTTCCACCCCAGCGAGGCTGAGGTGCGCGCCCTGGCCGACCCGGCCGCCGGCCTGGGCGGCTTCGACCAGCTGATCGGCGTCGAACCGTCCGAGAGCGCCGACGCCTTCATGCGGGTGTGGAACGCCGACGGCTCCATGGTCGAGACCTGCGGCAACGCCCTGCGCTGCGTCGGCTGGCTGCTGCTGGAGGCCACAGACAAGGAAGAGGTGGTGATCGACACCCTGGGCGGGCCGACGACGGCGCGCCGGGCGCCAGGCCGCGTCGGATCGGGAGATCCCGAAGGGGCGACGACCGCGGCCCACCAAGTGACTGTGGATATGGGCGCGCCGCGTCTGGACTGGGATCAGGTGCCCCTGTCCGAGGAGATGGATACGCGCGGCATCGAGCTTCAGGTCGGACCGATCGACGCCCCCCTGCTGCACACGCCCGGCGCGGTCTCGATGGGCAATCCCCATGTGGTCTTCTTCACCGACCAGCAGGACGACGCCTTCGTGCGCGGTTCCGGCTCGCTGGTCGAGCATCACCCGCTGTTTCCCGAAGGGGTCAACGTCGGCTTCGCCAAGGTCATCGACCGCGACCATATCCGCCTGCGGGTGTGGGAGCGCGGGGCGGGCCTGACCCTGGCCTGCGGCACCGGCGCCTGCGCCGCCCTGGTGGCCACGGCCCGGCGCGGCCTGACCGAGCGCAAGGCCACCGTGGTCGTCGATGGCGGCGAACTCAGCATCGATTGGGACGAGGCGTCCGGCCACGTCTTCATGACCGGCCCGGTCGAGGTCGAGCGCACGGGGCTTCTGCCACAGGTCTAGAGCGAAATCGGTTCAGATGCGATCGCATCTGAACTCAGATATTCGCTCCAGCATCAATCCTGGAGCCTGATTCACGGCATCGGTGGAATCGCGAAGCGATTCCACCTCTACCGATCAGGCTCTAGGCAATCTCTCCTGACGTAGCGTCAGCGGTTGTCCCGCCACGTCCCACGATCTAGGAACAGAAGGCGCCTGCCCTTCCCGAGATCGAAATGCCCGAATTGACCGACAAACAGACCTTCTCCGACGACGACGCGCTGGAGTTCCACAACGCGCCGACGCCGGGCAAGATCTCCATGGCCCCGACCAAGCCCATGGCGACCCAGCGCGACCTGTCGCTGGCCTATTCGCCCGGCGTGGCCGTGCCGGTCCTGGCCATCGCCGAGGACGTGGACAAGGCCTACGACTATACGTCCAAGGGCAATATGGTCGCCGTCATCTCCAACGGCACCGCCATCCTGGGCCTGGGCAACCTCGGCCACATGGCGTCCAAGCCGGTGATGGAAGGCAAGTCCGTCCTGTTCAAACGCTTCGCCGACGTCGACAGCTTCGACGTCGAGGTGAAGACCACCGACCCGGACGAGTTCGTCACCGTGGTCAAGAACATCGGCGACACCTGGGGCGGCATCAACCTGGAGGACATCAAGTCCCCCGAATGCTTCGAAATCGAAGCCCAGTTGCAAGACCTGCTGGACATCCCCGTCTTCCATGACGACCAGCACGGCACGGCCATCATCTCGACCGCCGGCCTGATCAACGCCGCCCATATCGTCGGCAAGAAGCTGGAAGACCTGAAGGTCGTCCTGTCGGGCGCCGGGGCGGCAGGTCTGTCGTCCATCGCCCTGATGAAGGCCGCCGGGGTCAAGGCCGAGAATACGGTCATCTGCGACCGCCAGGGCGTGATCTACAAGGGCCGCGACAACGTCTCGCAATGGCAGGCGGCGCACGCCACCGACACCCCCCTTCGCACGCTCGAAGAAGCCATGGTCGGCGCCGATGTCGTGCTGGGCCTGTCGGCCAAGGGCGCCATCTCCAGGGAAATGGTCGCCTCCATGGCGCCCAATCCGATCATCTTCGCCATGGCCAACCCCGACCCGGAAATCACCCCCGAAGACGTCAAGTCGGTGCGTTCGGACGCCATCATCGCCACCGGCCGCTCGGACTATGTGAACCAGGTCAACAACGTCCTGGCCTTCCCCTACCTGTTCCGCGGCGCCCTGGACGTGCGCGCGCGCCAGATCAACCATGAGATGAAGATCGCCTGCGCCCACGCCCTGGCGGCCCTGGCCCGCGAGGACGTGCCGGACGAAGTCGCCGCCGCCTATCGCGGCCGCAAGCTGAAGTTCGGCCCGGAATACATCATCCCGACCCCGTTCGACCCGCGCCTGATCTGGTACATCCCGCCCTTCATCGCCCAGACGGCGATGGAGACCGGCGTGGCGCGCAAGCCGATCGCCGACATGGACGCCTATCGCATCTCGCTGAAGCAGCGGGTCGATCCGTCCGCCGCCCTGATGCAGAAGATCTCCTCGGCCGTGCGTTCGGGACCCAAGCAGCGCGTGGTCTTCGCCGAGGGCGAGGAGCAGTCTGTGATCCGCGCCGCCTGGGCCTTCAAGCAGGCCGAGCTGGGCACGCCCATCCTGGTCGGCCGCGAGGACCTGATCCGTCAGAACGCCGCCGAGGCCGGCCTGAACTTCGACGAGCTGGGCATCGACATCGTCAACGCCCGCACCTCGGGCCACAATGTCGAATACACCGACTGGCTCTATGAGCGCCTGAACCGTCGCGGCTATCTGCGTCGCGACGTGCAGCGCATGATCAATCAGGACCGCAACTACTTCGGCGCCACCATGATCGCGCGCGGTCAGGCCGACTGCATGGTCACCGGCGTGACCCGCAACTTCAACATGGCTCTCAAGGAAGTCCGTCGCGTCCTCGACGTCACGGACCGCATGATCGGCCTGTCGATCCTGCTGGCCAAGGGCCGCACCCTGTTCGTGGCCGACACCTCGATCCACGAACTGCCCAACGCCGCCGAACTGGCCGAGATCGCCATCAAGGCCGCCGGCACGGTCAAGAAGCTGGGCCGCAAGCCGCGCGTCGCCTTCCTCAGCTACTCGACCTTCGGGGACCCGCCCGGCGATCGCGGCGAGAAGGTCCGCGAGGCCATCCGCATCCTGAACAGCATGGACGTCGACTTCGAATACGAAGGCGAAATGCCGCCCGAGCTGGCGCTCAACCCCGAGGCCCGCGCCAACTATCCCTTCATGCGCCTGACCGGCGACGCCAATGTCCTGGTCATGCCGGCCATCCATTCGGCCGCCATCTCGACGCGCCTGGTGCAGTCCCTGGGCGGCGCCACGGTGATCGGCCCGCTGCTGGTCGGCCTGGAGAAGTCGGTGCAGATCGTGCCCCTGGGCGCCTCGGTCAACGAGATCATCACCGCCGCCACCTTCGCCGCCTACGCCGAGGGCGCCTCGGTCGAGGAGTGACGTTTCACTGCCTGCAAGACGTGGAGAGGCGGCCTTCGGGCCGCCTCTTTGCGTTTGGGCCCTAGGCTTGCCGCTTCAGACGCCGCAGTTCGAAGGTCTGCCGCACCCACTCCAGGGCGCAGAAGACCACGGCGATCAGGCCCAGCCAGGCGGCGATGACGAACATGGACGCATAGCCCTGACGCTCGATCAGTTCGCCGAGCGCGCCGCGCCCCAAGGTGCCGATCAACAGGGCCAGGGAGGTGAAGACGGCGAACTGCACCGCACCGAACATCTTGTTCGACAGAGCCGACAGATAGGCGACGAAGGCGGCTCCAGCGAAGCCGCCGGCGATGTTCTCGCCCGCGATGGCCAGCATCAAGCGTGCCAGGGGCTCGCCGACATGGAAGAGGCCGAACAGCTTGTAGAGGCCGGTCGCCGTCATGAAGGGATGGATGACCGGCGCCCCAAGGGCCAGATCCATCATCAGCAGGTTGGTCGCCGCCGACAGGGCCGCGCCCAGCAGCAGGCTGGCCATACGGCCGATGACCAACAGCGCCCAACCGCCCAGGCCGATGCCGAGAATGGTCATGACCACGCCGAAGGTCTTGGACGCCAGGGCGATCTCGGTCTTGGTGTGACCCAGGGCGCCGCCGGTGTCGCCCATGTAGAAGGGGAAGGCGAACGGCCCCCAGACGCCGTCGGTGATGCGATAGGTCAGTATCAGGCCCAGGACGATGACCGCGCCCCAGCCCAGACGGCCCATCAGTTCGACCAGGGGCGCCAGGATGGCGTCATAGAGGGTGTTGACCAGGGCCGGGGCGTCGCGCTCGCTCGCCACCGGTGCGGTCTTGCCGCCGCGCCAGACGATCAGTCCGGCTAGTAACGCGGGCAGGATGACGGCCCCGCCGACGATCCACGGCCCCCAGGTCGCGGTGAACTCGCCCGCGCTCGGCGCCGGGGTGACGCTGAGCGCCGTGACCATGAAGCGGATCAGCATGAAGGCGGCCCAGGCCCAGGCCATCAGGGTGGCGGCCAGGGCGATCATGCGCAGACGCGGCGAGCCGATGCGCTCGCGAGCGATGGCCTGCTGGGCCGCCGGCTTGGGCTCGGGCGCGATCAGGGTCCCCAGCAGGCCGAGGCCCATCAGGCCCGCGCCGATGACGAAGGTCGAGGACCAGCCGAGATGATCCGCCAGCACCAGGGCGCCGGCGCCGCCGACCAGGGCTGCCGTGCGGAAGCCCAGTTGATAGACGGTGGACAGCAGATCGACCGGCACCCGCTCATCGGCGACCTCGATCCGCCAGGTGTCGATGACGATGTCCTGGGTCGCCGAGGCGAAGGCGCCGAGCGCCGCCGCGCCCGCCAGCATGGCGATGGCCCCCGTGCCCGGATGCGACAGGGCGATGGTCAGCAGGGCGCCGACCAGAACCACCTGACACAGGATCAGCCACGATCGACGCCGCCCCATCCTGCCGATGATCGGCGGGGTCAGACCGACCGAGGGCGACCACAGGAACTTGAATGCGCCGAACAGCCCCACCCAGGACAGGACGCCGATGGTGGCCACCGAGACGCCCGCGTCCGACAGCCAGGCGTTCAGGGTGCCGAACAGCATGGCGAAGGGCAGGCCGGCGGAGAAGCCCAGCAGCAGCATGGCCAGGGTGCGCCGCTCGCGGAAGGCCGCCTTCAGAACGCCCAGACCTTTCGGCGACGGCTGCAGGGCCGCCACCTCGGAAGCGGGCGTCTTCGTATCGGTCATGCGGCTCTCCGGCGTACGCCGCCGGAAACGGGCGGTCGTGGGAACTAGGCCCCGACCTTGGCGCGGTTGCCGACGTTCGTCCAGCGGGTCAGGGCGGCGCGCAGGGCGTCGGCCTCCAGCGGCTTGGTCAGATGATCGTTCATGCCCGCCTCCAGGCAGGCGATGCGGTCCTCGGCGAAGGCGTTGGCGGTCAGGGCCACAATGGGGGTGCGCTCGCCACGCGCCCGCAGGGCCCGCGCCGCGCCCGGTCCGTCCAGACGCGGCATCCGCATGTCCATGAAGATCAGGTCGAAGCGGGCGTCCTTCAGCGTCTGCAGGGCCTCATGCCCGTCGGCCGCCGTCTGCACCACGCAGCCCTCGCGGCGCAGCAGGGTCTTGGCCAGGAGGGCGCCGACCGGATTGTCCTCGACCAGCAGGACCCGCAGCCCCTTGAAGGCGACGGGGGTGACGCGGTCGTCGTCCTGGCCCCGTCCGACCGCGACGGTCAGACCCTTGCGTCGGCCGGCGGCGGCCAGCACCCGCTCGGCCAGCGAGGCCCGGCGCAGCGGCTTGATCAGATAGCTGTGGAAGCCCGCCGCGCGATAGCGGTCGACCAGATCGCGCTCGCTCGGTTTCAGCAGAATGACAGCCTCGCCCTGCGACGGCTTGACCATCAGGGCGCCGTCCTCGGCGGCGGCGTGGTCGATCAGGGTCACGCCCGCCTGGCGCGCGACGCGGCCGCCCGAGGCCTCTATCTGCGCGCTCGCCGCCTGACGCACGAAGGGATCAGGAGTGCGCACAGCCACCACCACCCCGTCCAGCGGACGCTCGCGCGGCGCAGTCTCGGCGACGGGGAAGGGGGCCTCGAACCGGAAGCGCGCGCCGGGGCCGTCGGGCCGATCGCTCACGACGACCGTGCCGCCCATGGCCTGGGCCAGGCGGCGGACCACGGCCAGACCCAGACCGGCGCCGTCGAAACGGGCGGCGTCCGAGGCGTCGGCGTGACCGAACTCGTCAAAGATGCGGCTGCGCGCCTCTTCGGGCACGCCGGGGCCGGTGTCGTCCACGACAAAGGCCAGACGCGGGCGCGCGGCGGTTCCGCCGGCGCGCTCGACCGTCAGGCGAACCCCGCCCCGGTCGGTGAATTTCACGGCGTTGCCGGCCAGGTTGAACAGGACCTGACGCAGGCGGCCCTCGTCGGCGACCACGTCGGGCGCATCAGCGGCGACCGACCAGACGATCTCCAGCCCCTTGTCGTGGGCCTTGGGACTGAGCAGTTCGGCCACGCCGCGCGCCAGGCCTTCCAGATCGACGGGGGCGGGATCGAACTCCAAGGCCCCGGCTTCCAGACGAGCGAAGTCCAGCAGATCGTTGACCAAGCCCAACAGGTGTTCGGCCGACTTCTGCGCCGCCTCGGCATAGGCGCGCTGGGCGCCGTCCAACTTGGTCCGCGACAGCAGGCCCAGCATGCCGATCACCCCGTTCAGGGGGGTGCGCATCTCGTGGCTCATCAGGCGCAGGAATTGCTGCTCGGGCGCATCGGACGGCGCTCCGGGGGGGGCGGCGGGCGTGATCTCGGTCGATGCGTGCATTCTGCGTGCCTGTCCCATGAGCGCCAGCCTAGCGCCCAAAGGGTTAAGCGTGGCCGAACGAGGGTTTCAGGTCTCAGAAGGCGGGTGTTTCGCTGCGATGCGCGGTCTGACGGTCGAAATCGCCCTGGGCCCCGACGGTGGTGCGCCGATACATCAGGGCTTCGGCGACGTGCCGACGCAGCACCCCGGTCGAGCCGTCCAGGTCGGCGATAGTGCGCGCCAGCCGGAGCGTCCGCGTCCAACCCCGAGCCGTCAGCCCCCCGGCCTCGCCCGCCCGCATCAGCAGGGCCCGGCCTGCGTCATCCGGCGCGGCGAAACGATCCAGGGTCTCACCCGAGGCGCGGGCGTTGATGGCCTGATCGCGCGCCTTGTCGGGATCGAACCCCGCCGCGCGCACCCGCTCCCCCTGTTGAGCGCGGGCGTTCGCCACGCGGGCGGCGGCCTCGGCCGTGCCCTCGGCGGGGGCGGGCAGGGCCATGTCGGCGGCGGTGACCGGCGGGGTCTCCACCGTCAGGTCGATGCGGTCGAACATGGGCCCGGAGATGCGGTTCTGATAGTCGCGCTGGCAGCGCGGAGCCTTGCCGCAGGCGCCGCGCCCGGCCCCGCCCAGACCACAGCGGCAGGGGTTCATCGCCGCCACCAGTTGGAAGCGCGCCGGATAACGGACATGGGCGTTGGCCCGCGCCACCACGATCTCGCCCGTCTCCAGCGGCTGACGCAGGCTGTCGAGCGCCTGGGCCGAATATTCGGGCAGTTCGTCAAGGAAGAGGACGCCGTTGTGGGCCAGCGAGGCCTCGCCCGGCTTGGCCCGCAGTGTGAATTTTCAAAGGAGATGAGAGAAATGAACAGGCAAATCAGCTCTCAGGGGCTACCAAAGACTCATGCGCATCCAGAAGTCGATGAGACAGTTTGGGCGATTCTGGAAGTAGGGGAGAGTGTTTGATGTCTGGTCGCACTATTCCTCCTGGCCACCGATCGATCACCGGGGCCTTGCCATCGCTCCACTCGGCAAAGCCACTCCAATATGAGTCGAAGCTGGAACGCGATTTCCTCATGCTTATGGAAATCGAGTGGTGGTTGTTATCGATCGCTACGCAGCCCGTCACTATCGACCTCGACGTCGATGGCCAGATGCGGCGGTATACGCCAGACGTTATAGTCACCTGGCACCCTGACTGCGCTCATCCGTTCCGATCACACCAAGTTCTTTTCGAGGTGAAGCCCCTCGATGTGCTCCGGCGGAACTTCGCCAGACTGGCACCGAAATACCGGGCCGCGCGACGCTATTTCCGAAGGCTCGGCATGGACTACCGGGTTGTGACGGAGCGAACCATTCGGGTGCCCCGCTTGGCCAACGCTCTGAAGATCGTGCCGGCAGCCCGTCAAAACCCAAGCGAAGCTCTTTTCGAGGCTATCTGCGACGCGCTGCTGGACCATCCCTATGACATGACGTTCGGGCGGCTTCGAGATCAGCTGGAGCGCGCCGGTTTCATGCGCAGCGTGGCGGTTGATGGAGTCTACAATCTGATTGGCAGTGGGCGCATCCATTGCGACCTGCACGCCGAGCTGACCGAGGCATCCCCACTCTACTGGTGGGCGGTGAAGGACGCGGAGGTGGAGGTCGTTGATGAAGCCGCTGAAGCCAAAGCGCGGCCCCCACAGGCCTCGCTCTACAACCGGCCGTGCTGATAAGGTGAAGCCGTCGCAGCGTGTCGCCGGCGATTATGCTGCATAGACGGGTAAAATCCGACGGACATAGAGTTGAACTGTGGCAGGCTGGAAGATCGAGATTGGCGCTGAGACCCGCGTCGGCGGACGGAGAGCCACGTTCGTCAACATCATCGACTTTGACCAGTACATGGTCTGCTTCCCGGACGGGAGCTACAAGGTCGTCAGTGCCGCCGATCTCGATCCTAAAGACAACCCGCAAAGCCTTCTGCGGCCAGTTGACGACTATTCACCGGCCGAACTGGAAGAGGCCTATCGCTGGTACGAAGCGCTAAAGGACCTCCTCGACGCCAAGGTCCCGCGCGGTGAGCGATCGGCTTTCGTCGCCACCGCGGCGTTGGTCCTGAAGGCAGGGCAGTCGACAGTATGGCGCCGTATCCAGAGTTGGGACGGCAATCCTCTTAGCCTAGTGCGCGAGAGGCCAAATGGCGGGCGCGGTAAGTCCAGGATGGCCCCTGAGCGCGACGCGCTCATGTCCAAAGTCATTGGCGACCACTACATGAACAAACGTCAGCGACCTCCCAAGGAGGTCTATGACGACTTCCTCCTCGACGCCTTTCGCAAGGCGCGTCTGCGGCCGCCGTCACTGGCGACTTTTTATGAGCGGATCCACCGCTTGGACTCGTTGGAGGTGATTGAAAAGCGGCAGGGCAAACGAGCGGCGCACGATGCGCGCAAGCGGATGCAAGGCAAGTTTCCATTCGGAGACGAGCCGCTTGGCTGTGTTCAGATGGACTACTGGCTCTATGATGTAGAGATCGTGGACGACGTTGACCGCGAGGTCATTGGCCGGGGTGCCCTACTAGCCTTGGCCATCGATGTCTGCACGATGATGCCATACGGCTACCATCTCTCGCTTGACCCTACAGGCGCCAACAACGCCGGCCTGGCCATTTTCCACGGCATGACGCGCAAAGAGCGTTGGCTGAAGGAAGTCGGCTTCGACATGGAGTGGCCGGTGTGGGGGATGCTCAAGATGCTCCACCTCGACAACGCAAAAGAGTTTCGCGGCTCAATGTTGCGGAGGTTCCTGGCGGACGAAGACGGTCTCAAGGGCGTGGCCGCCGAGCTGGTGAACCGAAAGGTCAAAACGCCACGGTATGGGCCACACATTGAGCGGTTCTTCGGGACGCTCGCCTGGAAAGTCAAAGGCCTTCCTGGCGCCACCGGTTCAAACACGAAGGAGCGGCACACCCGCAATTCTAGCAAGACAGCCAAGCTGACGCTTCATGACCTCGAGCTTCACCTACTCAGCGTCCTGAAGGAACACGCCAACACCAAGCGCAAGGAGCTTGGTGGCCTGACGCCACTGCAGAAGTGGCGCTCGTACTTCTTCGAAGATGGCAAACAGATACGTCCCCTTCCGGATGAACCCAAGGATCTCGACCTCCTTCGTAAGGAGTTGATGCCGATGGTCACCCGCACCGTTCAGGATTACGGGATCAGGATCGACAACATTTTCTATGACTCCACTGAACTGGTCGCGGTTAGGCAGCGTCATGCGAACGAGCCGCGGCGGGAGTTCATCATCCGTAGGGATCCGCGCGACATCTCCGAGGTCTACGTCTTCGATCCCGACAACAAGCGCTACCTGACCGTGCCATATCGTCGGCACGGCGCGCCCGTGATCAGCCAGTGGGAGGCAAAGGCCGCCATCCGCCATTTCAACGACATCGACAAAGATTTCGCCGAGGCGGACATATTCGATTTCATCACTGAGCGACGTGAACGCCAGAAGAGGATCGAGGAGGCGGGAAAACTCACCACAAAAGTTCGCAAGGAGCGCGCGCAGCAAAGGCAACGGGAAAAGGCCAAGTCGCGTGAGGCCGCGGTCATCGCGTCAGCGAAACCCAAAGCTTCCGCGCCTCCTCCCGAGTCATCGCGAATGGTTCCCCAGCTGACGATTGGCAGCGCTGAAGCAGCGCCCGATCCATATGCGAATGTGTTCGACGAGCTCGACATCTGATGGCTGAGTCCGACCACATCGAACGCGGGGCCCACTTGGTGCCTTCGGCCCGAACCTTGCTCGATCTTCCAATGGAGGAGCGCATTCTGGGGCGATGGCCGGACCTATGGATCGGGCATCGCGAGGCCAAGGATATCCATCAGTGGCTAGATCAAATGCTGGCGTCGCCGCGGTCCTCCCGCCCCCGCAATGGTCTGCTCCATGGTGAGTCCGGCGTCGGGAAATCAACGACGCTTCGGCGCTGGGCCAGACAGGTGAACGACCGAGCGGCGCGGCGTGTTGAACAGAGTGATCCCGCTGATCTCGGCGAATGGGCGGTTCTTCCAGTCCTCCTGTTCGATACCCCGCCCAAGGGCGATGAAACCCGGCTCTACAATGCCATGCTGGAGGCCTTCGGCTATGACGCCAGAAGCCTGAGATCCCTGGCCGACAAGTACTGCCGCGTGAAGGATCTCATCTATGCCTGCCAGGTACGGGTGATCGTGATGGACGAATTCCACAATGCGCTGTCAGGCCGCTTCGACCAGCGGCTTCACTTCAACGTCGTCATCAAGCACATCACAAACGAGACGGGGATCCCGTTCGTAGTCGCAGGCACCGCCAGCGTGGACCAGGTGTTCCGCAAGGAAGATCAGCTACACCGCCGCTTTTCCCGCTTCGAGATGAAGAGATGGAAACAGACCGCTGACTGGGCCAAGCTGCTCACGAGCTTTGAGCGGGTCATTCCGTTGGCCGAGCCGTCGCGCCTGTTCGAGCCGGAAATTTCCAACAGGCTCTTCGCCTATAGCGACGGTATACTCGGCGAGCTGTCCGAAATTCTGAAACAAGCCGCGATTGCAGCGGCGTTGAGCGGCAAGGAGCGGATCGAACTCGACATGATCCGCCCGCTGAACTGATGTCCCCGCTTGATCGCGCAGATGCCGAATGGCGGCGCGCGATCAAGGATGGCCGTCGACGGCGCTGGCCATATCGATCAAGGCCTCGCCCGGACGAGCTCTTGTCGTCGTGGTTTCTTCGGTGCGCCGCCGGCATGTGGCTCAAGCCGTTCACGCTCGGCAACGCCGTCTGGGGAAGAAGCCTTCAAATTCTGACACGCGATATCGACAACTTCGCGCCACCGGCCCTTGTCGCCGGCATGGCCGCATTGACGGATACCCCTCTTGAAGCCGCCCATGGCGCCAGTCTCGTTGAATTCGAGGGGCGACTTGTCGAGCGATACACCATGGTCGGCCGCACCAACTGGATCATGCCCCTGGGCGTGCGCCACCGGCGGCGCCATCAGTCCGGTCTTCAGTTTTGCCCGGCCTGTCTTCGGGATCCTATTTCCTACTATCGACGCGTCTGGCGTGTAGCCTGGTCGACGGTCTGCTGCCGCCACGGATGCGTCCTGCTCGACAGATGCCCCCGCTGCGAAGCGCCTCTAGAGCCTCACCGAGCCCTGCACCTTTGGTTGTGCGCTACATGTCGGACCGATCTGCGGACCGTTGATGCTGCAGCAGCTCCGCCAGACCTGATCACTTTGCAAACTCGCCATGAAGAATTCTTGCGGCGAGGATGGGCTGAACTTGGACGCGAGACCTTTCCTTACTCCCATCTCTATTTCGAACTGGTCCGGCAGGTCGCGCGAGTGCTCTTCTCCGGAGCCCGTTCTGAGCGGCTACGCATTTCCATTTCGGGCACGGTCGCGCAGGCTCCCGGGTTTGTCGCTGTTTGTCATGATGTTGAGACTTTGAGCGCGGGCGATCGTAGGCGGCTTATGTCGCTTGTAGCGTTGGCGCTTCAAGATTGGCCGACATGTTTTGTGGCGGCAGCCCGAGATGCTGGCCTCTGGCGATCATGGGCCACACGCGATCGGCCAAGGCTGCCTTTTGCGTTCGCGTCAGTCGTGGACGAGCACTTGGGGGCGGGCATTTACAAACCGCCACGTGAAGAAGTCCGTGCGGCGGAACAGTACCTCCGACGCGTGCGACCAGGTCACGGGCGTCAGCACCTGCGCAATCTGGTTGGAGACTGTCAGGCAGTTTCGGACGTCTTCGACGAGGATTAGGCCCGAGGCGCGCCGGTGACGGCCCTGATCAATCGATCTTTGAGTTTTGCCGCGTAGCGCGTGGGGTCAGCGAACCAAGTCTCTTCGTGCACCTGGGTGTCCAAGTGTGACATGTGTGCGTTGAACATGGACTTGCGCCAGACGCCTCGATGAAAGGATTGTGCGCCAAGCGTGGCTTCAATTTCTCGCTTGTAAAAGTCGCTGCCCGCACGAAGGGCAAGGATGCCAATTCTGCTGTTGCCATCCTGCTGGTGACGTCGAGCGGTGGCGACGATCTCATGCTCGGCGTCGATAACTAACACGACGCGATTATCGATCTTCAAGCGACACACAAGGGCGCGCCGTTGTAAGCCGCTCCTGAGCCTGCTCCAAGATAATGCTTCTGACTTCGAGCGTGCTCGGTAGAAGTCTGGATAGCGATGAAGCTTATCCGATTCATCTGAGCCTGGGCCGCTGCTAGGCTTTACCCATTCAAATGACCACCCCATCGCAGTGGCCGCGTTCTCTAAAGCGGCGGCCGTGAGTAGGATATGTGGATGCGGCGTGCGCGCCAGATCTTCAGGTGGGATGTCGGTTGTCGTCCTCATCTTTGCTGTCGCCTTCCGCGTTCGACCGAAGCTTCCCGTAGAGCCATATTCAACAAGCTCGTCGATCTCTCGCGGCAGCATCGATACACGCCGATGGCTCTCTTCTGGAACGCCGACCATGACGGTCGTCCAAGGATCCCCCGAGTCAGAGGTACCTTCCCAGCGCTCGATCGGCGGAATGAAACGGGAGGAGGGGCCGCCGCTGGTGGCTGTTATTCTGTCGGTGTGGCTGCGAGGGGCGTCGAACACGTACTTCTTGGGCGAAATGCCTTCGTCAAACATGTCCTCGAATACCGGATAGCTAACGACTACCCTATCAACACCAAGATCATAGTCGATCGCGTGGATGCGCGTTACCAAGCAGCGGTTTCGTGACACATGCCCATCTCGGATGGTTACCCACCTCAAAGAGCATGTCCAAGTACTTTCTTTCTCAAATGGGTAAATTGTATTTATGAACGATGGATTTTGCATCCATCTATTTTGCTGCAAGCCTGCAAATACCTGCCTAAATGCTATCTTTAATCTATCGGACGCTACCACTCTGACAGCGAAACGAACCTCCAGCGGGCTCAGTTCGCGGTAGGCCTTGATATAGACCGTGCTCGGATTATCCGCATCGCGATAACATGCGTCGGGGTCGATCAAGAGCTCCGGCGTAGTCGCCGAATTGTGGACTCCCCCCTCCACAACGAGGCGAAGCAAATCGCTATCGAATCCGTAGAAGGCTCGGACAAGTTCGATGGGAGAGACGAAAATTTTGTGATTGGATTTATCGAGGTCAAGTTTGAATAGGGGCGCGTCCACCATAAGTTTGGTCGGATATGGGGGCGAAAAATAATCTTGGCTTTCGAACCAACGAGCTTCTGAAGTATCAAATTTAAATTTCGCTCGTCCTCCTGAGGTCCCGCGCACCTGAACCGTGACGCGATCTTTAGAGAGAAAATGGCCGTGAATCTCGTCGAAAGGCTCCTTGTTAGGATCAAATACTCTTCCAACGGGGAAATGGGGTAGATGTCCAATGCCGATTTCCACCGCCACAGATGTTTGCTCGACGGGTTCAGTTTGCGTTCTCCGCCACCATTGTGCGGGGGCGAAGATCACATCAATTAGAGCTTCACGTTGTGAACTACGTCGCGTGCGCCCATGCCCGACGACCATCATGGGACCGCTGAACGCCTTGAGCTCAGGATATTCTACAATCATCGTCGTAGCGTTGCTAAATCTCTTGAAGGTCATGGCGCATGACAGCGCCGCCACCTAGCGTTGCACACGAAGGCTTACCTACTTTTCAACTTTTGGCCTGGGCGATGCGGCACCCGCTGCGGAGGCGGCGCCTATTGAGCCTGGTGCGATATGGTCGTGGCCGCTCGACAAGTAATGGGCGCTTTGCTTTGGTTAGGGGCGTAAGCGCAAACGTTCATCGGTGGATCTATGGCGCGGTTCGCCGGGTGGATCTCGCCGGTCCAGCCCTGCAGGGCCGTATAGAGGGCGGTTTTGGATTGCGGGATCGCTTGTGACTCGCTGACTGGTAGCCGTCCTCGTAATTGCTCGACATAAGAGCGTTGCTCATCTCGCTGCCAACGCTCAATAACGGAGTCTTGTTTGACCCTCGATGATCTCCCGGAGGACCTGGGCAGCTGGGCGGCCGGTCAAACGTGGACGGCCTTGCGCGCCATTCAGGAGATTACCTGGAATCACTTCAACGCGCCGGCCAGCGAAGATCGCGACCTCGTCGTCTGCGCGCCGACTGCGACGGGCAAGACCGAGGCGGTATTCCTGCCTTTGGTCGCGGAGATGGCAGATTGGCCAGAGGCCGGTTTCGACATTCTCTACATCTGCCCCCTGAAGGCGCTGATCGACCAACAGGCTGTTCGCCTGCAATCGTTGCTGAAAGTGCGCGGTCGATCAGTAACGGCCTGGCATGGCGAAGCCCGAAGGGGGCGCGAGCAAGCCAAGCGCCAGCCCCAGGGGCTTTTGGTGATCACGCCGGAGTCTCTAGAGTCGATTCTCCGTGCGGGCCCTGCGGCGACGATGTTCACCTCACTGAAGGCCATCGTGATCGACGAGCTCCATGCCTTCTTCGACAATCCGCGCGGCGTACAGATCATCGCCCAGCTAGCGCGCATCGACCGCATGGTCGGCCGTAAGGTACGCCGGATCGGGCTTTCGGCGACCTTGTCGGACGATGTCGAGCCGGTGGTACGCGCCTTCTTGCGGCCGGCCGAACCGGATCGTGTGGTGGTTCTCAAGGACGATACGGCGATCACCCAGATCGACTACGAGCTTTGCGCCTTCACCGACGGACCAGACCCGCAAGCGCCGGACCAGAGCTTGACCGCACGCGAGGCTCTGCTGAACGCTCTGCGGACCAGCGTCGCCGAGCCTATGCTAGCGCCCCACACCGCGGTCTCCAAGACCCTGGTGTTCTGCAACGCCCGCGCCACGGTGGAGTGGTGCGCGACTGAACTGGCCAAGCCGAGATCGGAGGACAACGCCGGCTCCGACCTCTCCCGGCTAGTGTTTCCCCATCACGGTTCTCTGGATTCCAAGAAACGCAAGGCAGCCGAGGCGGCGCTGAAGGACGCGACCCACAGCGCCCTAGTGGTGTCGAGTCCAACGCTCGAACTGGGTCTGGACATCGGCGACATCGAGCGGGTCGTTCAGATCGATCCAGGACCCAGCGTCTCGTCCCTGCGCCAGCGTCTGGGACGCTCAGGACGGCGCGCCGGCAAGATCTCGCGCCTGACGATGATGGTCCGCGAGACTGCCATTGAGGACGGTGCCCACCCGCTCGCCTGTCTGCATGTGGCGCTCTTCCAGAGTCTCGCCCAGCTCAACCTGGTTCAGGCCAAGCGTTTCGAGCCCCCTGAGGGACGGGCCTTGAACCTGTCGACCTTCCTGCAGCAGGGCCTGTCAATGAGCGCCGGTGGCGCCGACTGGCCCATGCTCGAAGAGGTTTTGATCGACGCGGGGCCGTTCCAAGCGGCGGTGAGTGACTATCGCGATCTGCTCGAGCGCCTTTCCAGGCCCAGCCCCACGGATCCGGGACTGGTCAATCTCGACGAGCCGCTATTCACGGCCGAAGATGCGGCAGGCGTTCGCCGCTTTACGCTGAACACGGCGGGGCAGGCCCTGGTCGAGCGGGACGATTTCGGCGCAGCCTTTTTCGGCGGCCGCCAATACGCCGTCCGTGCCGGAGCAGAGACGCTCGGCAGCATTCCGGCGGGGCATAGCCTTCGGGCCGGCGACCCGTTGTTTTTCGCCGGGCGGCGATGGGTGGTGGCCCAGGTGCTGGAAAAGCCGCCGACGGTATTTCTCAGACCTTCCGGCGGCGGTCGGCCGCCCCGCTTCGCCGGCGCGGCGATCGCGCCGAGCAGCCTCGTCGTGGAGACCATGCGCGGCCTCTATGCGGGCGAGGTGCCGCTTCCCCAGGTTCGGCTGGATCCCACGGCCCAACGGCTGGTCACAGAGTCGCGAGAGGCCTTCGCGCAACTGGATCTAGCGACCAACCCCGTTTTGGCCCATGACGACGACGTCCTGCTTTTCCCCTGGGCCGGCTCGCGGGTTCAGGGCACCCTGATCGCCGCCCTGCGTCAATTCGGTCTTTCGGCGGCGCCGGCCAATATCGCCGTCGTTGTCATCCAGGCCAAGCCCGACGTGGTGCGGGAGGCTCTGCGCAAGATCGGGGCGGGCGCGGGCATGCCGTCGGTGGAGGATTTGGCACGCTCGATCAAGGTCCTGCGACTGGACAAGCATGACCGACGTCTGGGTCCGTATTTGCAACGACGTAACTATGCTTCGGCACGTTTCGACATCGATGGGGTGGTTCGAACCGCCAAGGCTATGGTCGCGGCTCAACCGTAGCCGATGGCCATGAAGCCGGCATTGAGCTTTTGAGCGCTGATCTGCAGGTCGGCGAGCAGGGCGGACAAAAGGCGGTAGGCCTTGACGTCAACACCGTCTTCGCCCTTCACCAACGCGGATCTCGCATTACGCCAGCTGATCTTCCGGACATGGGGTTGCAAGACCACCAGCCGGCTGTCGTCGAAAAACTTGATCGTCTTCAGGGTCTGGCAGAGCGTGGTGAGTTCGGCGGCGTGATCAGCCGCGGTGACGACCTTGCCGTTGCGCCAGATCCGCGGGGTTGGGTAGGTCTTCGACTCCAGCTGTGCGGCTAGGTTGGCCCCGACCAAGTAGCGCATGTTCTTGCGCGCTTGGCTGACCACCTGCTCATATGCCGAGACCGAGATGCGGCGGGCAGCCGCCGTCGAGGCCGCGCCCTTGGCATGGACTAGCCAGAGGCGTCGGGCGCCCGGCTCGAAGAACACAAAGTCGGCGACCTCGCCGGCCCCATCGTCGCAGATGGCCCAGTAGTCGCCGGTCGGACTGAAGTGCGCGGGAAAGTCGTGAACGAGATAGTCGAATAGGCTGCGGCCGCCGGCGGCGCCGATCGCCGCGAGATCGGCTACCTTCCGGTTCGGATCGGTGGCCGAGACCTTCATCGGCTTTTCCTGATCGACGTCGTACTTGGCTAGACTCTTATCCCAGGTCCAGGCGTCGAACTTGACGTCGACATAGTCGAAGTGGCTGACCTTGCCGCCGGTCAGAACATGGCCGGTGTCGTACCAGACCGACAGCCGTTCGCGCAGGCCGTTGCCCTGGACGAGAAACTCGAAGAGTTCCAGGTCCGGATCGGTCGGCGAGACGTGCAGCTGGCTAGTCACCGGCAGGCTGACGCCGTCGGCGTCGGGCGTGGGTGCCAAGGTCAGGGTCATGAGCTTGCGCCCGGTCTTATAGACCTCGAAGCTCAGGCCCGGCCCCCTGGAGTCACCGCTGACCAGCCGCACCTCGCCGTCGGTGAACCACGCGATCTCGATCTGCCGTTCTCGGGCTAGACCGGTCTCGGCCGTTTCCTCGTCGATGGCCGTCAGATCGGTCGTCGGCCGCAACGCAACCTCGAACGCATCGCGCGCGTCGTGGATGGCGTCCGGCGCTGCGGCACGCGCCAGGCTCGCATAGCCAGGTTGCTCCAGGCCGCTGGAAAGTGGGGCTCCGGCCTCGGCCGCTTCGAGATGCCCGAAAAGCTCGTCCAGGGTCTTGGTGAAGTGGCTGATCCTTTTACCCCGCTGGGACCATACGCGCTGCTCGCCCAAGGCTAAGCCCAGGAACTTTGGCTCACGGGCCTCGTCGATCGAAACCGCCGAAAGCAGCCGGTAGGTCTGGTCGGCGAAAGGATCGATGGCTTCGCGAAGATCGATGCCGCCCAGGCTCTTGCGGTCGGGTTTGGTCTTGGCGATCCGATGGATTCCGTCCAGGGCGGTCTGCCGCGCCGGACCCGACAAGCAAACGTCCTGTAGGGTCTGGTCGGCGAACGGATAGGCTACCGGCGCGGCGGTCAGCAGGGTCCCAAAACGGCCCGCGGTCACCCATTCGCGCAACTGCCGTGCGATGGGTGCCTGCGTGGCGTGAACGAAGAAGCGCCCTTCAGCGGTCGAGTTGTAACCGGCGCCCAAAAGGACAAGGTGCCAGTTCGATTGCCTGAACGCCTCGACGACAGAATCTTGAGACGAATCGTCGTCGGCAGGCGGCGAGACAAGCCCTTGGGCGAGAGCCTCGGCCAGACGATCCTTAGAGCGCGCGATCCAACTGGCGGGCTTGCTAACGCGATAGGCCACACCGACCAGTGCCCAGCCGCCGACGGTCTCCGGACCAATCAGCTGGATCTGATCGACATCCTCGCGATCTTTATCCTTCTTTGGGTCGGTGCGGATGAGGCGTTCGATCTCGCTGGCCAGCCGGGTGATGACGGCACCGCCGTCAAGGCCGGCGATCAGACGAAGCGGAAAGATTGCCAAGGAAGGATTGAGATCGGCGATCTTCAAGATCGATGGTGCCACGGCGACTTTTGGTCCTTTTAAACCGAAATTTGGCGGTCATCCCGCACGAAGTGCCCTAGCCCTTGGGAAGCTTGCCCAGTTCGCGGCTGCTCTTGAAACCTAGACGGACACCGAACGCAGGCCGATCGCCAAGATCAGGAAGAGAGCTGCGCATGGAGATGCTCGCGGTAGCTCGCCAGGGATAGGCTGACAATCGGGATCTCGGCCGCCAGAGTGTCGAATTCCTGAAGCGTGGCGGCGTAGCTTCGGCCGGGTGCGTCGGGCTCATTTCCCCGCAAGCGCCCCCAGATCGCCCGGTCGATCTGTCCGCGAATGTCGGGGTCGAGAAGATCAGGCCGCTCGAAATAGATTAGTCGCCGGGCCAGCTTCTTCAGCCGCGGGTCCTGGAAACGGTCGATCAGTGCTGGCCGATCTTTCCAAGCGGCGGCATGGAATCGCCGGCACACATCCTCGTCCCAGTCTTGGATGAAGCCATCGTAGATCTGGAACTCGACGTACTTTGACTTTGGCCAGACTCTCTCGGAGGCGATGGCCGCAGTGACGAGGCGCTGAACAAAAGCCGTGTCGCCGCGCACATTGCCGGCCGTCGTCTCCAACTCAGCCTCGGTGAAGTCGCCGAGCAGAGCTTGGTCAAGCTCCCAAAGCTCGGCGAGGATCGGCGAGCCGTTGGCCTTCATGCGCAGGATCGGCCCATCGGGCTTTCCGATCTCGATCACCAACTCCGCCGGCGACATCCGCCGAAGCGCGGCGAGGTCCGCCGTCAGGTCCAGGCAGTAGCGCACGTTCTTGTCGGTGGGCTTGAAGCCGATCGCGGTCACCGGATGTACGTCCTGAACGCCCCTCTTGAACTCGAACACCGCGAACGCGTCACGTTCTGCGATGAAGCTCAGAACCTCGGCCTTGTTTGAGAACCGCATGAAGCTCGACCACAGAATTGGCGCTTCAGTAGCGATCAGCCTGCAAAGCGCCAGGGTGGTCGCGACATCGGCAGACGCCGTGTGCGATTGACCGGGATGGATTCCATTGGCCTGGGCGAGGTCGGCTAGGCGGAACACGCGCCGGCCGTCCGGACCGCGGATAGTCTTGAGAACGTCGGGCTGCAAGGTCCCAACCACCCTCGCCAGCTTGAGGAGGTCGCCGCGCGAATTGCCATCCCTGTTGGTGACGTAGATCGGCGCCCGCAAGGACTCGTAGAAGGCTTGGCGCAGGACCTCTTCGTCGTAGCTGATGGAGTTGAAGCCGACGAACATCGAAGGGCTCCAACGCTTCATCGTCCCATAGATGTTGCCTAGCATGGCGTCGTAGGACGGCCGCAACGGGTCGATCAGATTCGCATAGTGGCTGCCCGTGACATGCAAGGCACCGGGCGAAGGCAGGATGTGGGGGCGCAGGCGTCCCTCGAATTCGACCTGCTCCTGCACCTCAAGGTTCGCGTCTGTGTGGACCGCCGCGAACTGCAGGATCTGGTCGAACCGTTTGTTGAGGCCCGTAGTCTCGAGGTCATAGATTACGAAGCCCATCGACCCGCCCGCCTAAGACCGTTGGATCCGGTAGACCAGGGCGCTGGTGCTGACGTTAAAACGCTTGGCCAGGGTCTGCACCGCCTCGTCGTCTTCAAGGTCGAGGGTTCGCCCATCTAGCGCGGCGGCGAGCAGGGGTTCTGGAATCAAGAGTTCTGCGGCGAAGTTGTTCGCCTCGATCTCCCGGTCGTCCGTGCCTTGGGACGCCAAGGTGTCGCGGCGAAGGATGCCCTTGTCTACATGGACGCCCGCCGTCTCCAGAACATGACGGTGGAGGATCACGTGGCCAAGTTCGTGCGCCAAGGTGAACCGCTTGCGGGTCGGCGCATGGAGGGAGTTCACGCCGATCATCGCCTGGCCATTTTTGATGAAGGCCATGCCGGACAGTTCGCCGTCGAACGGCGCGTATTGCACGATGGCACCGGCCGCGCGGGCGATGCGGTCGAGCGGCACGGGCCCGGATTTGACGGCGCTGGCCTCGAAGAGCCGCAAGGCTTCCGCCCTGGCCTTTACCTTATCGGCCATGGTCAGCGCTTTCCAGCGATCTGGACGAACCGCTGCACTGCGGCGTGCTGCTGGTCGCTGAGCTGGCTTCCGTGCGTTGTGATTGGCGGCTCGTCGTCGGCGAAGACGAACATCTCTGGAATGAGATCGAGGACAGACGGGCATTCGAGCGCGTTGGCCAGCCGAAAGACGTGATGCATCAGTACCTTCTGGCGGCCGGTTTCGATATTAGCCAGCGACGCACGAGTCAGGCCGATCTGCACGGCGATCTCGGCCTGGGTCTTGCCGAGCTTGCCGCGCGCACGCGCGACATTCTGGCCAAGCTGCCGGTAAATTTCCATGTCGTCCATAGGAACATAATGACAACCTCATGAAACCGCGTCAATGGCGCTGACATTGAATGTGCTTATTACAAACATAACCCTCATACTTGGTGCTTGGTGTTGACTCTTTCACGAGTCGCTGTCATCCCTATTGTCGCGGGTCGGCATCGCGGCCCTTTCACACCAAGACCGAGGTACCCACCCCATGAGCCAGCTCATTCCCCAGGAGGAGAACGCCCTCGACCGAGACGCCGCCGGCGTTTTCGCGGTCGAGCTCAGCGACGAAACCTTTGAGCTTCGCCGCGTGCGCTTTGACGATCGCAAGGTCGTCGGCCTACAGATTGCTGAAGCCGCCGGCGCCCATCCGATCGAAGCGTTCTCCATCCTGCGCCATCTGCGCTCGGGCGAGCTGGAGTCGATCCGCCCCACCGAGCTCGTCGACCTAGGCGAAGAGGGAGTGGAGCGGTTCTTCGTGATCCGTGGCGACGACCTTCACCGGTTCACTGTAGAGGGCCTGTCGATGGAGTGGCCGAAGGCGAAGCTGGCCGCCAAGAACATCAAGTTCCTGGCCAAGGCCGAAGAGGGCCAAGTGCTGGTGCTCGACAGCGAGGACGGCGACGTCGTCCTCGACGATGACGACCTTGTGGACCTGGCTGCCAAGGGCGTGGAACGGCTGATGCTGCGCCACCCGCCCAAGACGGTGACGGTCTACTACAAGGAAGCGCCGTTCGAACTGGAGCGCCGTGCCTACACCACTGAGCAGCTGATCGCGGCGTTCTCGGCACCCGCCGGCTACCTGCTAGACCTGATCGAGCGGGACGGCGAGTTCCGCGAGCTCAAGCCCGGCGAGTTGATCAAGATCCGCGAGGGTCTGGAGTTCTCGTCGCACCCGCCGGCGGGGCACTCGTCGTGAGGGACCCGGCGTCGGAACTGCGCAAGCTGCGTCGGATCTGCCGCCGGGCCGAACTCCACGAAGATGGCGGGCAACCGCTCGTCCATCTTCCGGAGTTGCGGGTCCAGTATGCGGGCGGGGTGGAGACGGTCGATGGCCTTCTCTGCCCCGGCCAGCACAGCGGCTATATCTCGCGACTTTTCCTGTCGAAGCCCTTTCCCGCCCGCGGCCAGAACTGGACCACGCACAACATTCTCGGCGCGCCCTGGCACGCCATGTCGTGGAACGGCGTCGATCCCAGCCTCGGCTGGGACGAAATCCTAGGCGCCCATCTGAGGCCTCTGCAATGACCGTACACCTGAAGATCGACGGCCGGCTGCTGGACGATGTCCGCATGGACCTGCACCGGCCGCATCCCTTCGCCCACGAGCGGGTGGGCTTCTTCACCGCCCGCACTGCCGACTTGGGCGACCGGCTGCTCCTGACGATCCGCGACTACATGCCGGTCGCCGATGAAGACTATGAGATCGACCATAAGGTCGGTGCCAAGATCGGCTCGGCGGCGATGCGCAAGGCGGTGCAGTCAGCCTACAGGCCGGCGGCGGCGCTCCTGCACGTCCACACTCACGGCGGCCGCGGCAAGCCGGGCTTCAGCCTAGTGGATCTGAACAGCGCCGATGACTTCGTCCCCGGCTTTTTCGAAACCACGCCGCGCATGCCACATGGCCTGCTCGTCCTCAGCAACGACGCGGCCCACGGCCTCTTGTGGCTCGCCAACGACCGCCCGCCGGTCGCCATCGACCAATTCCAACGAATCGACGCGCCTCTGCAGCGCGAATGGGGGGCCCATGTCCTGGCTTGATCGACAGAGTTTCCTAGGCGCGGACAGCGACGCCAGGTTGGCGGCGACGACGGTCGGCCTGGTGGGGCTTGGCGGCGGCAATTCCCACGTGGTCCAGCAGCTGGCCCACCTGGGGATCGGCGGCTTCGTTCTGCTCGATGACGACATTATCACTCTGACCAATCTCAACAGGCTGGTCGGCGGGACCCTGGACGACGTCAAAGCGGAGCGGCCGAAGGTCGAGATCGCGGCGCGCGTGATCCGGGCGGTCAATCCGGACGCCCGCATCGTGATACGCAAGGCCAAGTGGCAGGAAGTCGGCGACCTCTTGAAGGGCTGCGACATCATCGTGGGCGGCCTCGACCACATAGGCTCGAAGGACGAACTGGAGGCCTTCTGCCGTCGCTTCATGACCCCCTACATCGACATGGGCATGGACGTAACGCCCTTGCCCGGCGCTGGCCAAAGCCTGGTCAGCGGGCAGGTGGTGTTGTCCATGCCGGGTGAGCCTTGTCTGCGGTGCCTGCAACTGGTCACCGACGAGCGGCTGAAGGCAGAGGCGCAGCGCTATGGCGTCGCCGGCAGCCGGCCGCAGGTGGTCTGGCCAAATGGCTTGCTCGCGTCGACTGCCGTTGGTCTGGTGGTCCAGTTGCTGACGCCCTGGATGTCTGATCCCCCCCGCAGCGCCTATTTCGCCTACGACGCCAATTTGGGGACGGTAGCCCCCTCGGACCGCCTAGAACGGCGGCGCGGCAAGCCTTGCTCCCACTACCCAGCCAAGGCGGTCGGCGATCCAATGTTCGACGTTCGTCGCTATCTCGAACGCCTCGACCAGCCCGCGCCCGTCGAACCGCCGGTCAGTGTCCCGGTTTCTCGCGTAGCCCTTTTGCTCGCCTGGATCCGCAAGCGTTTTGGTCGCGGATAACGTGAAGGGGGCGAGCCGCCTGAAGTCCACGACGCTCGCTCTCGATGTCTGATCAGACAGGCAGCGAAAAGATCTGATGCACTCGTCGCCAACCGCTCAAACCGTGCTGCCTAGCCCGACCGAAAATAAGCCGCGCATCCTTTCCCTAAATTCGAATGAGAAGAAATTCGCCGTTCAGCATCGCGGATCCCTCGCCTAACAGGTTACCACTTGCTGGACCAGATCAGCCAGATTGTCTCGTTCTCTTCCATAACTCTCATTCAGTTCAGGAAATCACACGCAGACCCCCGCCGGTCAGGGCGGCCATGGAGGCGGAATGGTGCGGCGAGCGAAAAGGCCGGTCCCTTGTCAGGGCGCCGCGATCGATCAGGCCCGCCACCGACCAGACCATGGAGGTCTCCAGCAACTCCTGAGGCGTCAGCGGCGGCAAGAGGCCCGGCAGACGCTGGGCCATCATCGACTTGCCCGAGCCGGGCGGGCCGATGAAGAGCAGGTTGTGGCCGCCCGCCGCGGCGATCTCCAGCGCCCGCTTGGCGCTTTCCTGACCCTTGACCTCGCGCAGGTCGGGAACCGCGCCGCCCGCCGTCACCGGACCGGGTTCGGGCGCGCGCAGCACCTGGGTTCCCCGGAAATGATTGATCAGGCCGATCAGCGAGCGCGGCGCCAGGATGGCCGTGTCGCCCGCCCAGGCGGCCTCGGGGCCATTGGCCTCGGGACAGATGAGGCCCAGCCCCATGGCCCCCGCCGCCATGGCCGCCGGCAGGGTTCCGCCCACGGCCGCGATCTGGCCGTCCAGCCCCAGTTCCCCGACCGCCGCCCAGCCGTCGAGGGCATCAGGCGCGATCACCCCCATGGAGGCCAACAGGGCCAGGGCGATAGGCAGGTCGAAATGACTGCCCTCCTTGGGCAGGTCGGCGGGCGCCAGGTTAGCGATGACCTTCTTGGGCGGCAGGGCCAGGCCGATGCCGGCGAAGGCGCCGCGCACCCGTTCACGGCTTTCGGCCACTGCCTTGTCCGGCAGGCCGACGATGGCGAAGGCCCCGGCGGGCGTCGCCACCTGCTGCACCTCGACATCCACCCGCCGCGCCTCGACCCCGTCGAATGCGACCGTCACCACCCGCGCGACCATGGGCTCCCTCCCGCTGACCGAAAGAGAACAAACCACGAACTTAAATGGATAGCAAGAGCACCGTTATCTAAGGTGCATCAAGGCAACCCGGCCTCAGGCGCCAGGGTGTGGATCACCTCGCCCGCCGCATTGAGGAACTGGATGGCGCCGAAGCCTTCCTCGGTCACCGTCATCCGCACGCGCGGCCTGTCGTTCTTGTCCGACAGGGCCACGGCGGGGGTGCCGTCGGCGGCGACCGACAGACGCATCCGCGTCGGCGTCTGCACGCCCGGCGTCAGGGCGTCGCCGAGACCCGGCTCACGGATCAGAGGCGGGGCCTGGTTGATGACGAAGCTGACGGCGCCGTCCGGCGACACGCGCCAGCCGATGGCGTCCATGGCCGGATGATCCAGCGCCAGCACAGCCATGCCGCCGTCGACGTCAGCGGTGCCGAAGCCGCCGCGCTCGCTGCCCTTGTCGTCATAAAGAATCAGGCCCGCCACGTTGAAGGCCCGCTTGTACTGAATGCCGTCGATGATGGGGGCGGGCGTGGCCCCCGACAGGGTCATGCGGATGGTCCCGTCGGCGTCGACGATGTCGATGCGTCGCGCGGTGATGCGCTCATGGTCCGGCGTCTCGACGCGCGTCTGCGGCGTGCGGGTCTCGATGATCCGCTCTAGCGCCTCCAGCGACGGGCGTTTCGGCGCGGCGTCCTGCGCCATCGCCGGCGCGGCGATCAGCAGAGCCAGGCCGGCCAGCGTCCCGACAATCGTCATTCTGGTCATGGGGTCCCCTCCCGTTATGCCCGCCCTAGAGGGCCTCGCGCGTCTTCCTTTCGATCACGTCCCACATCAGGGCTGTCGCATCGACGCCGCTGAATTTCAGCAACTGCTGGGCCCCAGTGGGGGAGGTGACGTTGATCTCGGTCAGGTAGTCGCCGATCACGTCGATGCCGACGAAGA
>RCUP01000450.1_pt1 | contig 31099 bp, 29 predicted proteins | sample 2166341 | NCBI WGS metagenome assembly RCUP01 (sample SAMN09932325, study PRJNA488358) | compost metagenome | isolation source: compost soil in succinonitrile-enriched | place: Germany: Experimental Botanical Garden | reverse complement strand
GGGATGAACTGCTCGTAACCGACCCACGCCGAGTCGAACAGGATGTAGTCGCACAACTTGCCGATGCGATCGACCACTTGCCGGGCGTTGTACACGGTGCCGTCGTAAGTACCCAGTTGAATGATCGCCAGACGGAAGGGCCGGGGCAGCTCGGCCTTGTCCGGCGCGACTTCGCTGATCAGTTCGCGCAGGTATTTTTCTTCGAAACAGTGGGCGTCGATCCCGCCGATAAAGCCGTAAGGGTTGCGCGCGGTCTCCAGGTACACCGGCGTGGCGCCAGCCTGTATCAACGCGCCCTGATGGTTGGATTTATGGTTGTTGCGGTCGAACAACACCAGGTCGCCGGGGGTGAGCAGGGCGTTGGTGACGACTTTGTTCGAGGCCGAGGTGCCGTTGAGCACGAAGTAGGTCTTGTCGGCGTTGAACACCTTGGCCGCGTGTTTTTGCGCCAGTAGCGCCGGGCCTTCGTGGATCAGCAGATCGCCGAGTTTGACGTCGGCGTTGCACATGTCGGCGCGAAACAGCGTCTCGCCGAAGAAGTCGAAAAACTGCCGGCCCGCCGGATGCTTGCGGAAGAACTGCCCGCCCTGGTGACCGGGGCAGGCGAAGGTGGCGTTGGCCGATTCGGTGTAGTGCTTGAGCGAGTCGAAGAAGGGCGGTAACAGGCTTTCTTCATAGGCCTTGGCTGCAGTTTCCAGCTGATGTCCATGGTATTGGGCGTTGTTGCTGGACGGGTCGAAAATGCCGTTGACCTGCAGCAGCACATCTTCCAGATGCTTGTACACATCGCGGGCGCGAGTGCCGGTGCCAGGGGCGGTGACCAGGAAAATCGGGATGTCGAAGCCGGTGCGTTGCAAGGCTTCCAGGGCGCCTGCCATCACGTCCTCGACGGAGAACACGGCGACGGCGACGTCAGTGTAGTCGGTCCGGGTGATCGGGATGACTTCGCGGGTGGTGTGGAAACTGTCGTGTACGGTGTCGCTCGCGGCTATTTTCAATGCGTTCATGCGGGTAAATCTCCAGGCAGACATCCATGGGTCCACCGCTGTTCAAGAGATCAACTGCCTTGGAGGCGCCTTCCAGCGCCTTGGCCCAAAACATGCCAGCATTAGTTATAGATCATGTACCGCAAGTTTTTGTTGGCGCAGGTCAAGCATGGACCAGCGCGATGGTAAAAGAGACGACGATCATGCACGCAAAAGCAAAATTGATATTCATGAAGTTTCCATCCAGAACATGAGTGACGGCGCCATTCTGAACAGGCCGGGGGAAAATAAAAAATTCGGCTTCGTGATTTGAAAGATCGAAACAATTGATACCTGGCGCTTTTGCCTGGCTCGGCGGTTTGTGTTTGTTCTGCGGTTTGGCTAATCTCGCACAAACACGCAGAAACAGGCATAACCATGCACGATCATTCCGCAGCCGAACTCCCTCATCTACGCCGACAAAAAATCCTGCTGATCCTCGAGCGGGACGGCAAGGTCATGGCCTCGGAGTTGAGCCAGCATTTCGCCGTGTCCGAAGACACCATTCGCCGCGATCTGTCGGAACTGGCCACGGCCGGCCTGGTGCAACGGGTGCACGGCGGGGCGCTGCCGCGACCCAAGGACACCGGCAAGGATTACTTCACCCGCATCAGCGAAACCGACGAGGTGAAAACCGAATTGGCGCAGATGGCGGCCAGTCGGGTCGAGAACGGGCAGATTGTGGTGTTCGACTCCGGCACCACCACGTTGCAGATCGCGCGTTCGTTGCCGGCGGATATCTGCATAACGGCGGTCACTGCGTCGCCGATGACAGCGATCACCTTGTCCGAGTACAAAGGCATCAAGGTGATTCTGGCGGGCGGTCAGCTCAATCCGGCGACGATGTCGGCCAGCGGGCATGAAGCCCTGCGTTTGCTGAAGGGCATCAAGGCTGATTTGTTGTTCACCGGAGTGTGTGCGATTCACCCGGAAGTCGGCATCAGCTCGCTGCATTTTGATGAAGTGCCGGTGAAGCAGGCGATGCTCGACAGTGCTTCTCATGTGATTGCGGTGACTACGGCGGACAAGCTCGGTGCGGTGGAGCCGTTTGTGGTGGCGCCGTGTTCGCGGTTGCATACGTTGTTCACCGAACGGCATGTGGCGTCGGGGAGTGTCGAGGATTACCGGGCACTGGGGATTGAGGTGGTGCAAGCTCATGGATGATCGCTGAATGTTCCGGCCTCATCGCGGGCAAGCCCGCTCCCACAATGACCGCGTTGAACACAACTTTTGTGTACGCCACTGAACCTGTGGGAGCGGGCTTGCCCGCGATGAGGCCAGCCCAAACAACATCAATGCATCAGACTCAGCGCAACCGCTCAAGCATCTGGTAATACCACATCCCCGCCGCCAGCATCGGGTTGCCAAGCAAATCCCCCATCGGCACGCGGATGTGCTGGCACGCAGCAAAGGTGTCGTACTGCTCAAGCTGACCGGTGATCGCGCGGCCCATGATTTCGCCCATGATGTGGGTCGTTGCGATGCCGTGGCCGGAGTAGCCCTGGCAATACCAGACGTTGTCCGAGAGCTTGCCCAGTTGCGGAATACGGTTGATCACGATGCCCATTGCGCAGCTCCACTGATAATCAATGGCCACGCCTTTGAGCGCCGGGAACGTCTGCTCGATGCACGGACGCAGTTCAGCAGCGATGTCGCGCGAATCCTTGCCGCTGTAGTTGGCGCCGCCACCGAACAGCAGGCGTCCATCGGCAGTCAGGCGGTAGTAGTCGAGCACGAAACGGCAGTCGTACACGGCGAGGTCTTCGGGGTTGATCTGCTTCGCCAGGTCCCCCAGCGGCGCAGTGGTAACGATGCCGCCCATGGCCGGGAAGATCTTGCCCTTGAGCTTGCCCGGTTCCAGTTTGTGATAGACGTCGCCGGCCAGCAGCACCTGATTGGCGTCGATGCGGCCATGAGCGGTGCGCACCCCAGGCGTGTCGCCATGGATGATTTCCAGCACTTCGCTGTTTTCGAAGACCAACGCGCCCAGACTTTCCGCCGCCCGCGCTTCGCCGATGCACAGGTTGAGCGGGTGCAGGTGCATGTTGCGGGTGTTCTTGATCGCGCCGTGGTAGAGGTCGCTTTGCAGCAGGTCGCGCACCTGGCTGCGGTCGAGCAGGCTGACCTCATCGCCCATGCCGCGCCGCACGGCTTCGTCGTAATCCTTGCGCAAATCCTCCATGTGGCTCGGCTTGTAAGCAGCATGCAGGTGGCCGTGCTTGAGGTCGCAGGCGATGCCGTATTTCTCGACCCGTTGCTTGATGATCTGGTGTCCGCGCCAGCGCAGGTGCCAGATGAAATCGTCGACTTCCTCGCCGATGGTGCGGCGCATCTGCTTGCGCATGGCTTCATCGCCCGAGAGGCTGCCGGTGACCTGGCCACCGTTGCGCCCGGTGGCGCCCCAGCCGATTTTATTGCTTTCGACGATGGCGACTTTCAGGCCTTTTTCCGCGAGCTCGACGGCGGTGGCGACGCCGGTGAAACCGCCGCCGATGATCACCACATCAACCCGATGCTGGCCGTGCAGGGTCGGGTAATCGGTGTCGTGGTTGAGGGTGGCGGTGTAGTAGGAATTGCAGCGTTGTTGGGTCATGGTTTTGTCCAGGCGAAAGGTAGGTAGTGAAGCCGACGCGAACCCTGTAGGAGTGAGCCTGCTCGCGATAGCGGTGTGTCATTCACCACTGATGCTGGCTGACACGGCCTCATCGCGAGCAGGCTCGCTCCTACAGGGGCTCACGCCTCAGTCAAATACCAACGCCAATCCTGCTCACCCACTTCAGCCATGAACTGCCGATACTCGGCACGCTTCACCGCCAGATACACCCCTAGAAATTCCTGCCCCAACGCATCCCGCGCCCACACCGAGTTTTCCAGTGCCGTCAGCGACGTCAGCCAGTCGGTGGGTAGCAATTGCGTGGCTTGTGCGTAGCCGTTGCCTTCCACCGGTTCGCCCGGATCGAGGTTTTCGCTGATGCCGCGATGAATGCCCGCGAGGATCGCCGCCGCCGCCAGATACGGGTTGGCATCGGCGCCGCAAATGCGGTGCTCGATGTGACGGCTGTTGGCCGGGCCGCCCGGAACGCGCAGGCTGACGGTGCGGTTGTCGACGCCCCAGGTCGGGGCCAGCGGCGCGTAGCTGTTGGCCTGGAAACGCCGGTAGGAGTTGGCGTTGGGGCAGAACAACAGCAGCGAGTCGAGCAAGGAGGCAAGCATGCCGCCGATGGCCGTGCGCAGCAGCGGCGTGCCCGCTGGGTCTTCGGACGCAAACAGGTTGCGACCTTCGGCATCGGCGATGCTGACGTGCATGTGCATGCCGGTGCCCGCCAGATGATCGAAGGGTTTGGCCATGAATGTCGCCTGCATGCCGTGCTTGTGGGCGACGGCTTTCACCAGGCGTTTGTAGCGTACGGCCTGGTCCATCGCCTGCAACGCATCGCCGTGTTCCAAAGTGATTTCCACCTGGCCCGGCGCGTATTCGGAGATCGCCGTGCGTGCTGGAATGTTGTGGAGTTTGCACGCCGCATACAAGTCGGCGAGGAACGGTTCGATCTGCTCCAGCTCGCGCAGGCCATAGACCTGCGTGTGTCGCGGTCGACCGCCGTCAGCGTCCAGCGCCGGTTGCGGGCGACCGTGGTGATCGCGCTTGGCGTCGAGCAAATAGAACTCCAGCTCGCAGGCCATTACCGGGTGATAACCCTCGGCCTTCAGGCGGTCGATCACGCTGATCAGCAGGTGACGCGGGTCGGCGATGCTCGCCGGCATTCCCTCCTGCGGGTGCATGCTGACTTGCACCGCGGCGGTCGGAATCTGCCGCCACGGCAAGCGCACCAGACTGCCTTCGAGCGGGTAGGCGCGGCAGTCGATATCGCCCACATCCCAGACCAGCCCGGAGTTCTCGACGTCATCGCCCTGCAAGGTCAGGCCGAGGATGGTGCTGGGCAGCGGGCGACCGCTTTCATACACCGCCAGCAGCTCTTCGCGATGCAACAGCTTGCCGCGCGGCACGCCGTTGGCATCGAGAATGAACAGCTCGATCATGTCGATATCAGGGTTGTTCGCCAGAAAAGTCTGGGCGTCTTCAAGGGCTGCGAATTTCATGGTTCGTCACTCACGTTGGCGTCCTGCGGACGCACGGATTCAGGCCTCGGCACGACGACGGATACAAAGACCCGGGGCATGCAGGCAAAGGATTAGCGAGGGAGGGGGCTCTACGCGTTTGGGGCGCGATCAGGCGAGCAGAGTGCTATCCGGCGGACGTGCGGAGTGACGGAGTTTGGAACGGCTCAAGGCCATGGGCAGGTTGACAATGCGGTTCATAACGGATGTTTCCGGCATTGGAAATCGTCGGTGGCAGGCGTGACCTGCCATCCGGGCGTGACTGGATACTAGGGGTGAATTCAGCGCGTGTAAATGTTTCATTCAGCGCATCAGGTGCACACCCAGGCCGATCAGCCCACAACCGATCAACACTTCGATCACGCCCCGCTTGAAGCGAAACAGGGCAACGGCCGCCGCGATTGCGATCAGCAGCGAGGGCCAGTCGAGAGGGTTGTCGAAGCCTTTTGGCCAGAGTACGTGGTAGCCGAAGAAGCACGCCAGATTGAGAATCACCCCGACCACCGCTGCGGTAATCGCCGTCAGCGGCGCGGTGAATCTGAGTTCGTTGTGCGTCGATTCCACCAGCGGCCCGCCGGCGAGGATGAACAGGAACGAAGGCAGGAAGGTGAACCAGGTGACCAGTGTCGCGGCAACGGCGCCGGCGACAAAAGCCTGATCCGGGCCGAACACCTGAAGCACATAACCACCGATAAACCCGACGAACGCCACCACCATGATCAACGGGCCGGGGGTGGTTTCACCGAGCGCCAGGCCGTCGATCATCTGCGTCGGCGTCAGCCAGCCGTAATGACCGACCGCGCCCTGATACACATACGGCAGCACGGCGTAGGCGCCGCCGAACGTCAGCAACGCAGCCTTGGTGAAGAACCAGGCCATTTGCGTCAGCGTGCCGTCCCAGCCAAACAGCGCGGTGAGTGTGGCCATGGGCAGTGTCCACAAAATCGCCCCGATAGCCGCCAGACGCGTCAGTTTCCATCCGCTGAAACGGGCGTGTTCAGGCGTCGGTGTGTCATCGTCGATCACGGCCGGGCCGAAGGATTTTTTGGCAGCGCCATGGCCGCCGGTCCTGAATTTTTCCGGTGCCAGTCGCCCGCCGAAATAACCGATCACCGCCGCGCCCAGCACGATCAACGGAAACGGCACGTTCAGCGCAAAGATCGCCACGAATGACGCCGCCGCAATTGCCCACATCCAGCCATTCTTCAACGCCCGCGAGCCGATCCGGTGAGCGGCCTGCACCACGATGGCCGTCACCGCAGGCTTGATCCCGTAGAACAAACCGGCCACCACCGGCACATCACCGAAGGCGATATACATCCAGGACAACGCGATCAGGATGAACAGCGACGGCAGCACAAACAGCACGCCAGCAATCACGCCGCCCCAGGTGCGGTGCATCAGCCAGCCGATGTAGGTCGCCAGTTGTTGCGCCTCGGGGCCGGGCAGCAGCATGCAGTAGTTCAGCGCGTGCAGGAAACGTCGCTCGGAGATCCAGCGTCGGCGTTCGACCAGTTCCTGGTGCATGATCGAAATCTGTCCCGCCGGCCCGCCGAAACTGATGAAGCCGAGCTTGAGCCAGAAAGCAAAGGCTTCGCGCAGGCTGATGGCTTCAGGTTTGGTTTGTTCCGGTGCGGGTGAGACGCTCAAGCCTGTGTTCCTTGTGCAGATGCCTTGAGCCGATGACAGTAGCCATGCCTGATTGATTTGGATAGCTGGCGTCGCGTTTTAGCCCCCGGTGACTGGAGGAAAAAAGGCGATTTCGTCGAAGTCTTCGATCGGCTGGTCCGTTTGGCATAACTCCTGGTTCAGCGCGCACATCAGGTTGCATTCACCCAGCACGTTGGTCCAGACCTCGCCACGGGCCATCAGCAACCGGCGCACGTCTTCGATGGTCTCGAGGTCGGCGGTCAACGGCAGTTTTTCACCACCCAGGTTCAGCAGGTCGCGATAGCGGGCGAAGTAGTTGATCAGGATCATTGCGCGTCCTCGAACTTGAAGTGACCGGAACGACCACCCTGTTTGCTGAGCAAGCGGATGTCGTCGATGACCATGCCGCGATCCACCGCTTTGCACATGTCGTAGAGCGTCAGCGCGGCGACACTGACGGCGGTCAGCGCTTCCAGTTCGACGCCGGTCTGGCCTTCGACGCGGCAGGTGCCGATGATCTTTACGCTGTCCGGCGCGCAGGCCTTGAGTTCGACGCGGATTGAACTGAGCAGCAGGGTGTGGCACAGCGGAATGAGTTCGTGGGTTTTCTTCGCGGCCATGATTCCGGCGATCCGCGCCACGGCGAACACATCGCCTTTGGGGTGGCCGTCGCTCTGGATCAGCTTCAAGGTGTCCGGGCGCATGCGCACCCAGGCCTGGGCTTGAGCCTCGCGTTGGGTCGAGGTCTTGTCGCTGACATCGACCATGTTGGCGTGACCCTGGCTGTCGAGGTGGGTCAAGCCGTTGGGCGCTGAATCTGCAGTGTCGGTCATGGGAGGTTCCTGCGCTGACGAGCGCGGTGATCAGGTGAAGGCATCATGCCGGGCTGTAAATGCGGGGTGCGTTGCGATGAGGCACGTGGATCAGGTTGAGGCGATGTTTGATCGCCCATTGCACGGTCAGGGCGGTGGGCGCCGACAGGCTGACCAGCGTGCCGAGCCTGGCCCTGACGGCTTTGTGAATCAGTTCCAGGCTGCAACGACTGGTCACCACGGTGAAGCCGCTACGGGTGTCGATGCCGGCGTGTTGCAGGGCGCCGATCAATTTATCCAGGGCGTTGTGGCGGCCGATGTCTTCGCGGCAGATCATCGCGTTGCCATGAGCGTTGAAGTACAGCGCCGCGTGCAGTGCGCCACTGCTGCGGGCCATTTGTTGGGCCTGTTCGATGCGGTGGCGGATGTCGATGAAATGCTCGGCGGGTGGCAGGGCAACCGGATCGAGAATCTCCAGTTTCGGCAATGCCTGCTCCAGCGCTTCCACACCGCACAACCCACAGCCACTGGTGCCGGCCATTTGTCGACGATGATTCTTCAGCGCCCAGAACGCGCGGCTGGAAATCTGCACATCGGCCTGCACCGCCTGATCGAAATGGCTGAGGCGCAGGTCGTAGATTTCGCTCTGGTCCTCGACGATGTCGTTGCTGACGCTGAAACCACGGATGAAGTCTTCGAGGTTGCCGGGCGACACCATCATCACTGCCTGACTCAAACCGTTGTAGGTGATCGCCAGGGCAATCTCCGACGCCAGCGCTGCCTGACAGACTGCCGCGCCACTGTCGTACTCGCGAAAGTTGACATTCAATGGTTTTGGCGCAGGGGCGTTGGTATCGCTTCGATCAATGGCTTGTTCAACTTGGCACAACATGGAAAGAACCTCGAAGCGCTGAATTGAGTTCAGGCTACGGGTAACTTTTTAGTGCGTCCAATCGCTTGTTCCGATGTGGTGATTGGTGATGTCTATCACTACCGGCGAAGTTGTTTTTATATAGGGGCCAATAGTGATCAGATCTTTGGCGAAAACAGCAATTTCGCTTCGGCGAAACACTTCTCGGCAATCGCCGAGCGCGGTTCGGTTTTGCGCATGACCAGACCCAGCGGCGCGAGCACACTGGCGTCCGGCAAATTGATGAAGGCCAGGTGCTCGATCGGCTCTTCGAGGCCGCTGTCCAGCGGCATGATCGAGCAGCAAAAACCTTCGTGGATGGCCTGGAGCAACTGGTAAGTCGAATCGCTTTCCAGGATCGGCTGCGGGTTGAGGCCGCGACTGCGGAAGCTCAGGTCGATGGATTTACGGTAATGCATGCCATTGCTGATCATCCCCAGCGGCAATTCAGCGGCATCCTCCCAGCTCATTTCCGTGCCGTCGAAATGGAAGTGCCGGGTGTCGTACAGCAAGCCGACACGGGTCTCGCCGATCTCGAAAAACTCGAAGTAATTGGGGTTGACGTGGTCGAGGTAACACACGCCCAAATCCAGTTGGTTATTGCCCAGGCTTTCGATGATCTGGTCGGAACTCAGGGACGATAGGCTGAACTTGAGCTCGGGAAAGCTGTGGGACAGGCCCTTGATGTAGGTGACGGGATTGAAGCTGCTCAGCGGCACCAGACCCATGCGCAGGTTACCGACCAATTGGCCACGGCACGCGGCGGCTTCGGCGAACAACCCGTCGTGGGCAGCCAGCAGGGTTCGGGCCCACGCCAACACCCGTTCGCCGGCCTCGGTGAAACCCTCGAAGCGCTGGCCGCGGGTGACCAGCACCAGGTCCAGTTCATCCTCCAGGTTACGCAGACGCATCGACAGGGTCGGCTGGGTGATGTGGCAGCGCGCAGCGGCCTGGCCGAAGTGGCGGGTCTGCTCCAGGGCGATCAGGAACTTGAGTTGTTTGATGTCCATGACGGCACCTGCTGGCGGGGAAGTGAAGGGTAAGTATTGACTCAGGCGCGCAAGACACAAGGTGCGGCTGGAAACGTTGGGGTGCAGACGATCTCACTGTCCTTGAAGGGCGTCCAATCAGTACTGTTTAAGGGGTTATCGATCTGCTCTATCACAGATTGTTTTTTTCAGTTTATTCGTGTGATAGATCCGCTCGATAGTGTGGTTGGTTAGAGTGATTAGACAGTGTTCATTGCAGCGCTTTAGTCTCTGAAAGTTATTTAATTGATATCTGCCGGAGAATCCCATGAGCGTTAAGCCGGATGCATTGTTTATACCGTTGAATATTGCCGTGTTAACGGTGAGTGATACCCGTGAATATGCCAATGACACCTCCGGGCAGTTGCTGGTCAGCCGCTTGCTGGAAGCCGGCCACACCTTGAGCGAACGCAATCTGCTCAAGGATGACCTGTACAAGATCCGCGCGCAGGTGGCGACCTGGATTGCCGATGACACTATTCAGGTGGTGCTGATTACTGGCGGTACCGGCTTTACTGGACGCGACAGCACACCTGAAGCGGTGGCGTGTTTGCTGGATAAACGAATCGACGGTTTCGGCGAGTTGTTCCGGGCGATTTCCATTCTCGACATCGGCACCTCCACGGTGCAGAGCCGCGCCCTGGCGGGGTTGTCGAACGGCACGCTGGTCTGTTGCCTGCCGGGTTCCACCGGGGCTTGTCGCACCGCGTGGGAAGGCATCCTCGCCGAGCAACTGGACGCCCGCCATCGCCCGTGCAATTTCGTCCCGCACCTCAAGGCTGTGCAAGCCTGCGGGACGCGCGGATGAGCCGTTTGCCGCTGATGCCGGTGGAAGACGCCATCGACCGTTTGCTGACGATGGCCGAGGCGCAGTGGATCGAAGACAGCGAAGCGGTGCCGCTGAGCGCCGCGCGGCAGCGGGTGTTGGCCAATGATCTACTGGCAACCCTCGACCTGCCGCCGTGGCCGAACAGTGCAATGGACGGCTATGCGCTGAACGTCGACGACTGGGACGGCGCGCCACTGGTCGTGTCCCAGCAAGTGTTTGCTGGCCAGGCCCCCGAAGCACTGGCACCGGGAACCTGCGCCCGGATCTTCACGGGCGCCCCGGTGCCATCGGGCGCCAACGCCGTGGAGATGCAGGAGAACACCGAAGCACTGGAGGATGGGCGCATCCGTTTCCATCAGCCGCTCACGGTGGGCAGCAATATCCGCCCGCAAGGCCAGGAAAATCGCGCCGGTGACGTGTTGCTGCGCGCGGGCAAGCGCCTCGGGCCGTTTGAGTTGGCAGTCGCGGCGGCGCAGGGCTGCACGCATGTTCAGGTCGTGCGTCGACCACGGGTGGCGTTGCTGTCCACGGGCAATGAACTGGTCGAACCGGGCACGCCGCTCAAACCCGGCAGCATCTACAACAGTAATCGCACGTTGCTTAGCCACTGGTTGAGTGCCTTGGGTTGCGACGTTATCGACGCCGGAGTACTTCCTGACGAGCTGCGGCAGACACGGCTGCAGCTCGAACAATTGCAACACGCGGCGGACTTGATACTGACCACTGGCGGTGTATCCGCCGGGAATGCCGATTGTCTCGGCCAGGTGCTGCGCGAATGCGGCAAGCCAGTGCTGTGGAAGCTTTCAATCAAACCGGGGAAACCTTTGACCGTGGGCCATTTTGGCAGTGTGCCGGTGATAGGTTTGCCGGGTAATCCGACCTCGGCCCTGGTCACGTTTGGCCTGCTGGCCCGGCCTTATCTGTTGCGGATTCAGGGCGTCGAAGACGTCGAGCCTCTGAGCTTCCCGGTCAGCGTCGGGTTTGCCTGGCCGAAAGCCGGAAGCCGCCGCGAATACCTCCGGGTGAAACTGCAAGCCGGACGCGCCGAGCTCTATCCAAACCAGAGTTCAGGTGTGCTGTTGGGCGCGTCCTGGGCGGATGGACTGCTGGAAATCCCGGAAGACTGCACGCTGCAAGTGGGCGACACCGCACGGTTCATTCCCTTCAGCGAACTGTTCTGAATCCAGCAAAAACCAACCTGTGGGAGCTAGCCTGCTAGCGATGGGGCCGGCACATCCAACAGAGATGCTGGCAGACAAACCGCCATCGCCAGCAGGCTGCCTCCCACAGGTTTTTAGCTAAGGACAAAATCCACCGGCTCAAGCTGTGGCGGCAGTTCTGTCACGCCCAGTGCATCCAGAATGTCGCGCTCGATGTTGCGCACGATGGCGTCGGTGGGCAGGTCGTTTTCGTCGCGGCCGAACGGGTCTTCCAGTTCATCGGCAATCGCGTCCAGGCCGAAAAAGGTGTAGCTGACAATGGCGGTGAAAACCGGTGTCAGCCAGCCCAGCGGTTCGGCCATGGCGAAAGGCAACAGGATGCAGAACAGGTAGATGGTCCGGTGCAGCAACAAGGTGTAGGGGAAGGGCAGCGGGGTGTTTTTGATCCGTTCACAGACGGCTTGCGAGCGGGTCAGGTTAGTCAGATGGTTGGCCATGATCGTGTAGCGCCAGTCGCTGATGGTTGCGGATTCGTTGAGTGTCGAGCACTGTTGACCGACGTTCAGCAGGATTTGCCCGGTGACGTCCGAGGTGCTGCCCTTGGGCATCGGTTGCAGCCAGTCACCGCTGGCGGCCAATTCGTTTTCCTTGCGCAACCGGGCGTTGAGCGCGTGGGCGAATCCGCACAAATTGCTGAGGATCTGATGCCGCACACTGGCGTCCTTGATGATCAGCGTTTCGCGAATCATCGAACGGGTTTCAACGATCACATCGCCCCACGCCTTGCGCGCTTCATACCAGCGGTCATAGCAGGCGTTGTTGCGAAAGCTCATGAAGATCGACAACGACAGACCGAGCAGGGTGAAAGGCGTGGCACTGACCTTGGAAAAATAGCTCGGGTGCAACGTCTCGATCAGCACGATCGCCGAGGCGAGCAGCGTCACCATCAGGCTGCGCCGGGCGATGCGTTTGGCAATCGAGCCCTTGAGGGAAGTCAGTACGCCGATCAGGTTGGGTTTGGGTCTGACGATCATGGTGTTCAGCCACCGGTCATGTTCATGAAGCGAACAACCTGGACATCGTCGTTCACTTCGAAATTGTGTCGATAAGGCTTGAGTTTCATCGCCTCGATGATGGCTTTCTCCAGGCGTTCGGGCTGCCCCGGATGGCCGCGCAACACGGCCTTCAGATCCACGGAATGCTCATTGCCCAGGCACAGCAGCAGGCGACCCTCCACGGTCAGCCGCACCCGGTTGCAGGTGCCACAGAAGTTGTGGCTGTGGGGCGAAATGAACCCCAGGCGAATCTGCGGCGCTTCGGCCAGGCGCCAGTAGCGCGACGGACCCTGGGTCGACTCGGCGGAATCAATCAGAGTGTAGCGTTCGGCGATCTTTTCACGGACCTGGGCGCTGGAATAAAACGATTCGGCGCGGCTGTGTTCGTGGATCGTGCCCAAGGGCATTTCTTCGATGAAGGAAATGTCGAGGTTGCGGTCGATGGCGAAGCTCACCAGATCGTTGATCTCGTGATCGTTGCGGCCCTTCATCACTACGCAATTGAGCTTGGTATTGCGGAAACCGGCCTGGTTGGCAGCGTCGATGCCTTTGATGACCTGTGCCAGATCACCAGTGCGGGTCAGTTCGCGAAAGCGTTGTGGGTCCAGGCAGTCGAGGCTGATGTTGAGGCGCTTGACCCCGGCGTCGAACAAGGGCTGCGCCAGTTTGGCCAACTGCGAGCCGTTGGTGGTCATGCACAGTTCCCGCAGGCCGGGCAGGGCGGCGACCTTTTCGCACAACTGCACCACGCCGGGACGGATCAGCGGTTCGCCGCCGGTCAGGCGAATCTTGCGCGTGCCCAGGGCGACGAAGCTTTGTGCGACTTGGTAAATCTCTTCCAGGGTCAGTACTCGTTGTCGCGGCAGAAACTGCATGTCTTCAGCCATGCAATACACGCAGCGGAAATCGCAGCGGTCGGTGACCGACATCCGCAGATAGTCCACGCGCCGGGAGAATCCATCGATCAAGACTCGTTCTGACATGACACCCTCGCTTGGCGCTTTTTGTATGAATATTCCGTCTTTAACGGACTTGTTGAGCGCAGGCTAAGAGCAACTTGTCGGGGCGTCCAATCACTATTAATAACCGGCTGATCGACCGCATCTATGATGAATTTATTTTGCCGGTTAAAGTTGTTTTTATATTGTTCAAGTGCCTGTAGATAAAGGAAAAAATGTCGTGATAGAGCATTTCGATAATGTGGTCATTAATAGCGATTAGACAATATTTATTCGCCATTCATATTCTTTCTCCGTCATCGAACAAAGACCTGTATCAGGTCAAAGCCTGTGTGCATTGTCACGGAGAAGTACCATGTCTCAAGTCGACCGCTACAAACCCTACAAAGGTGCCGCCGCTGGTTGGGGCGCGCTGATCGCTGTAACCAAGAACTGGCTGGGCAGTGAAAACGCCCTGAAGAACATCCGTGCGATGCTCAAGACCAACCAGAACGGCGGCTTCGACTGCCCGGGTTGCGCCTGGGGCGAGTCGCCGGAAAACGGCATGGTCAAGTTCTGCGAAAACGGCGCCAAAGCCGTTAACTGGGAGGCCACCGGCCGTCTGGTCAACCCGGCGTTCTTCAACAAATACAGCGTGTCGACGCTGGCCGAACAGAGCGATTACTGGCTGGAGTATCAGGGCCGACTGACCCACCCGATGCGCTATGACGCGGCCACCGACCGTTACGTCGAGACCACGTGGGACGACGCGTTCGCGTTGATCGCCCGGCATCTCAATGCGCTGGAATCGCCGAACCAGGCCGAGTTCTACACCTCGGGCCGCGCCAGCAACGAAGCGGCGTTTCTCTATCAACTGTTCGTGCGGGCCTACGGCACCAACAATTTCCCCGATTGCTCCAACATGTGCCACGAGGCCAGCGCCGTTGCGATGATCGAAAGCCTCGGCGTGGGCAAAGGCACCGTCGTGTTCGATGACCTGGAGCATGCCGACGCGATTTTCGTCATCGGCCAGAACCCCGGCACCAACCACCCACGGATGCTCGAACCGCTGCGCGAGGCGGTGAAGCGTGGCGCACAGGTGATCTGCATCAACCCGCTCAAGGAGCGCGGACTGGAGCGTTTCCAGCACCCGCAGCACCCGATCGAAATGCTGCTCAACGGCTCTGAACCGACCAACACCGCCTACTTCCGTCCGGCACTCGGCGGCGACATGGCAATCATGCGCGGCATGGCCAAGTTCCTCTTGCAGTGGGAGCGTGAAGCGCAAGCCACCGGTGGCGAGCCGGTGTTCGATCATGAGTTCATCGCCGAACACACCTCGGGAATGGATGCCTACCTGGCCGAAGTCGACGCGACCAGCTGGGAACACATCGAGCAGCAGTCGGGCATGACCCTGGCCGATATCGAACTCGCCGCACGGATGTACGCCCGGGCCAAGCGCGTGATCATGTGCTGGGCGATGGGCCTGACCCAGCACACGCACTCGGTGGCGACGCTGCAGGAAGTCATCAACCTGATGTTGTTGCGCGGCAACGTCGGCCGTCCCGGCGCGGGTCTGTCGCCGGTGCGCGGCCACAGTAACGTGCAGGGCGACCGCACCATGGGCATCAACGAACTGGCGCCCAAGGAGCTGTTGGACGCGCTGGAAAAACGCTTCTCCTTCACGCCGCCACGCGAGCATGGTCACAACACGGTGATGGCGATTTCGGCGATGGAGCAGGGCCGCGCGAAAGTGTTCATCGGCCTGGGTGGCAACTTCGCCCAAGCGACGCCCGACACCCCGCGTACCCACGCCGCGTTGCGTAAATGCGACCTCACCGTACACATCGCCACCAAGCTCAACCGCAGCCACTTGGTGACTGGCCGGGAAGCGCTGATCCTGCCGTGCCTGGGCCGTACCGACATCGATATTCAAGCCGAAGGCCCGCAAGGCGTGACCGTGGAAGACACCTTCAGCATGATCCACATTTCCCACGGCCAGCTGAAACCCAAGTCCAAACAGCTGCGTTCGGAGCCTGCGATCATTGCCGGCATCGCCGCGGCGACGCTGGGCAAGCAGCCGATTGACTGGAACTGGGCCATTGGTGACTACGGGCGCATCCGCAACATGATTGCCGACACCATCCCGGGCTTCGAAGACTTCAATCAAAAACTGCTGCATCCCGGTGGTTTCCACATGGGCAACGACGCATCCGACCGGATCTGGAAAACCGCCAGCGGCAAGGCGCAATTCACCCCGAGCGAGTTGCCCGAGCACCTGATCAGCGAAGGTGTGCGCAACCTGCCGGTCAAACCGCATCTGATTTTGCAGACCATGCGTTCCCACGATCAGTACAACACCACGCTGTACGGTCTGGACGATCGCTATCGCGGGGTCTACGGCATGCGCGATGTGGTATTCGCCAACGAGCAGGACATTCTTCGGCTCGGTTTCGAACCGGGGCAGAAAGTCGATCTGGTGGCGCTGTGGGACGACGACCGCGAACGTCGGGTCAGCGGTTTTACCCTGATCGCCTACGACATTCCGGCCGGTCAAGCCGCTGCTTATTACCCGGAGACCAACCCGTTGGTGCCACTGGAAAGTTACGGTGATCGCACGTTCACCCCGACTTCCAAATTCGTCGCCATCCGGCTGGAGCAGGCCAAGGCAAACGGCCTGATTTCCACCTCCGCCGCGTAGTGCTTCGCCGGAGCGAACTGATGTCGCTCCGGCTGACTGCAAACCTTTCGACATGAGTTGGCTGCAGGCCCCACGGCCTGACGGTGGCCCGGCCGTGTGCCGCCGTTTTACAGCCGCGATGAGGATTTCGACATGTTTAACCTCCAGGCACTGGACCTGGCGCGGATGCAATTCGCGTTCACGGTTTCGTTCCATATCATCTTTCCCGCCATCACCATCGGGCTGGCCAGTTTCCTGGCCGTGCTTGAAGGGCTTTGGCTGAAAACCCGCAACGACACCTACCGTGATCTCTACCATTTCTGGTCGAAGATCTTTGCCGTCAACTTCGGCATGGGCGTGGTCTCGGGGCTGGTCATGGCCTACGAGTTCGGCACCAACTGGAGCCGTTTCTCCGACTTCGCCGGCAGCATCACCGGGCCGTTGCTGACCTATGAAGTGCTCACGGCGTTCTTCCTCGAGGCCGGTTTCCTCGGGGTCATGCTGTTCGGCTGGAACCGGGTAGGGCGCGGCTTGCACTTCTTCTCGACGGTGATGGTCGCCATCGGCACGCTGATTTCGACCTTCTGGATTCTCGCCTCCAACAGCTGGATGCAGACGCCACAGGGTTTCGAGATCGTCGACGGTCGCGTGATGCCGCTGGACTGGCTGGCCATCGTGTTCAACCCGTCGTTCCCGTATCGGCTGGCGCACATGGCGATTGCCGCGTTCGTGGCCACCGCGTTTTTTGTCGGCTCCTCGGCGGCGTGGCATCTGTTGCGCGGCAACGACACCAAGCAAGTGCGCAAGATGTTGTCGATGGCGTTGTGGATGGCCCTGATCGTCTGCCCGATTCAGGCAGTGGTCGGCGACGCGCATGGCTTGAACACCCTGGAACATCAACCGGCGAAAATCGCCGCCATCGAAGGACACTGGGAAAACAACGGCAACGAAGCGACGCCGCTGGTGCTGTTCGGCATCCCTGACATGCAGGCTGAGGAAACCAGATACGCCATCGAGATTCCGTATCTGGGCAGCCTGATCCTGACCCACAGCCTCGACAAGCAGATCCCCGCGCTCAAGAGCTTCCCGAAAGAGGACCGCCCCAACGCGACGATCATCTTCTGGAGTTTCCGCGTCATGGCCGGGCTGGGCATGTTGATGGTGCTGGCCGGCGTGCTCGGCCTGGCCCTGCGTCGCAGCGGCGCCATCTACCGCAATCGCTGGTTCCTGCGCCTGATGTTGTGGATGGGGCCGAGCGGCCTGATCGCCATGCTGGCGGGCTGGATCACCACGGAAGTCGGGCGCCAGCCGTGGGTGGTGTATGGCCTGCAACGCACGGCGAATGCCGCGTCCAATCACAGTGTCACGCAGCTGAGCATCTCACTGGCGCTGTTCGTGGTGATCTACTTCTCGGTGTTCACGGTGGGCATCGGCTACATGATGAAACTGGTGGCCAAGGGGCCAAAACCCCATCACGAGCATCCGCCTGCGGGGCATTCCGAGCAGGTGATAACGCCGCGTCGTCCGCTGTCCGCTGACGCTGAAATTCTCGAAACCGACGCCCGCGTCATTTGAAAAAGGGGAGTTGAGACATGGGTATTCAAGGTATCGATTTATCGCTGATCTGGGGCGTGATCATCGCCTTCGGCGTGATGATGTACGTGATCATGGACGGTTTCGACCTGGGGTTGGGGATTCTCTTTCCGCTGATCCCGGATGCCAAGGAACGTGATGTGATGATGAACACCGTGGCGCCGGTCTGGGACGGCAATGAGACCTGGCTGGTGTTGGGCGGCGCGGCGCTGTACGGCGCGTTCCCGCTGGCCTATTCAGTGATTCTGGAAGCGTTGTACCTGCCGTTGATCCTGATGTTGTGCGGCTTGATTTTCCGTGGTGTGGCGTTCGAATTTCGCTTCAAGGCCAGCCCGGAAAAGCGTCACGTCTGGGACATGGCGTTCATCGGCGGTTCGCTGCTGGCGACGTTTTCCCAAGGTGTGGTGATCGGCACTTACATTGCCGGTATTCCGGTGGTCGACCGGCAGTTCGCCGGCGGCAGTTGGGACTGGCTGGCGCCTTTCCCGCTGTTCTGCGGTGTCGGGCTGATCGTCGCTTATGCACTGCTCGGCAGCACCTGGTTGCTGGTCAAGACCGAAGGCATGCTGGAATCGCGGATGCGTTTGTTCACCCGCCCACTGGCCTGGCTGTTGCTGGCGGTGATCGGCGTGATCTGCGTGTGGACGCCGATCCTGCATCCGGAAATCGCCACACGCTGGTTTGCCCATGCGCACCTCGCGGTGTTCGGCGCACTGGCGGTGTTGGCCTTGCTGGCGATGTTCGGTTTGCTCAAGACCTTGCGTCAGCGCCACACCCATTGGCCGTTCGCTTTTACCCTGATGCTGGTGTTCCTCGGCTACATCGGCCTGGCCTTCAGCATCTGGCCAAACATCGTGCCGCCGTCCATCAGCCTTTGGGCCGCGGCATCACCGGCGACCAGCCAGTTGTTCATCCTGATCGGCGCACTGTTCATCCTGCCGATCATCCTGATGTACACGGTCTGGAGCTACTACGTTTTCCGCGGCAAAGTGAGGATTGGTGATGGCTACCATTGATACGCGTCAACCGGCACCTGCGCGTTGGTACAAGCGCCTTGGGTGGCTGGTAGTGATCTGGCTGGGCAGTGTGGTTGCATTGGGTGTGGTGGCGGGGGCATTGCGGATGTTGATGCAGGCGGCCGGGATGAGTTCGCACTGACAACGGTGAACCTGTAGGAGCACGGCTTGCCGGCGATAGCGACCTCAAGTGCCCCATCGCCGGCAAGCCGTGCTCCTACGAAAAGCAATCAACCCGGAGCCCCATGACAGGGCTCCGGGTTTTTGTGTTTTTACTGAGCGCCAAACATCGCCGTCCAGTAAATCCCCGCATCACTCTTCGGATCAACTGCGTACGCCGCACCCAAATCGCGGAACTGCGGGTTCATCAGATTCGCGCAGTGGCCGGGGCTGGCCAGCCAGCCGTCGACCACTTTGCGTACGCTGTCCTGGCCGGCGGCGATGTTTTCGCCGATCTGCTGGAAGTCGTAGCCTGCCAGCTCCGCGCGGTCGCCCGGCGTGCGGCCATCACGGTCCTTGTGATCGAAATAGTTGTTGTTGGCCATGCTGCGCGACTGGGTTTCGGCGGCGGTCGCCAGCGTGGCGTTCCAGGTCAGCGGCGTGGTCGCGTTGAAGGCTTGAGTGCCGCACTGGCGTGGTTTGCTTCGTGCGGCGTTCAGCTCGGTCAATAGCTTCTGGCCTTCAGCCTGCCAATCGCCCAGGCGTGCGCTCAGCAGTGGCCGGGCTACCACGATGCGCCATTGGTTGTCCTGGCGGCTGACCCCGACATCGACGAATTGCGGGTCGAGCACGATCTGGCAAAAACTCTCCTGAATCGCTTTCATCGCCGACGGCGCATCGCGCGGTCCGGCCAGGCTGATCGCTTGCACGTTCTTCATCGGATAACCGGCGGTGGCCATGGCCTGCTGCAGATTGCCGATGCTGGCGGCGGACAGAACCAGTCGTGGGTCGGCCGCCAGCGGTGGCAGCTCCGACGAGACCTGGCCGGCGCAGCGTTGCAACTGGCTGCGGTAGACGTTGATCGATTCGATCAGTTGCGACTCGTCGCTGGCCAGTGCGGTGGCGGCGAACGACAAACCCAATGACAACCCGGCAAGGCGCAGAGTGGATGACGGGGACAGGAAATGCATGGAAATCCTCCTTGAGCTGACTGCGCCCATGATGCTTGAAATTACCCCCTCGAAGGCAATGCATTTTTACGGGACGCGGCACCGTGTGTGCAATCATTTCACTACTACACTGAAGCAACACTGCCCATTGAGTTATCCGACCATGCGCTGCAACTGGATAGCAACCTGCCTCGCCCTGACACTCCTCGCCGCTCCGGCATTCGCCACCGACCAGGAACAAAAACAGAAAGTCGCTGAAGACAAAGCCGAAGTGCTGGAGCAAAAGGCTGCGCAAAACAGCAGCCCCGCGCCGGCGCCCAAGTCTGAGGCCATCACCCAGCCTGAAGTCCAGGCCGTGGACCCGGCGGGAAAAGCGCCGCTGGATGACGCCATCACTTGCCTCGCCCGTTCGATCTACTGGGAAGCCAAAGGCAAGGATTCGGCCGACATGGAAGCGGTGGCCAACGTGGTCATGAACCGTCTCGGTCACGAAGGTTTTCCCGACACCGTCTGCGGTGTGGTCAAGCAGGGTTCGGAAACCAAGAGTTGCCAGTTTTCCTGGTGGTGCGATGGTCGTCCCGACTCGGTGCAGGAAGAAGTGCAGTATTCAATGGCCAAGGAAATTGCGCGCAAGGCGCTGAACAAGCAATTGCCGGATCGCACGAAAGGCGCGTTGTATTTCCATGATCGTACGGTGAAACCGGATTGGGCCAAGGAGTACACCAATACGGCAAACATCGGCTTGTTCAAGTTCTATAAGCCGATAGGCGGTGATGCGAAGTAGTCTCTGTTATGCGGGAAAAACCTGGGTGATTTATCCAGACCACCGAAACTGCAATATTTCTGTTCTACAAGCTTCATGACGCAGCAAGGGTCAGCAACGTCATGAGCGGAAACAGAAACATGAAGCAGGCGTGGTTTTTCAACGGCAACACGGCACCTCTCGGTGCGTCCTCCAGGCTGAGCGCCTCGTGACGGCTCTCGTCACCGGCGCCGCCGGTTTCATCGGCTTTCATACGGCCAGGCGCTTGTGCCTGGACGGTCATGATGTGGTCGGGATCGACAACCTCAACGATTACTACGACGTAGCGCTCAAGCAGGCACGGCTCAAGGAACTTGCGTCCTTGCCGGGCTTTCGCTTCCTGAAAATGGACATCGTCGACAAACCGGCATTGCTGGAATTGTTCCGCGAGCAGCACTTTACCGAGGTGGTGCACCTGGCGGCCCAGGCGGGCGTGCGTTATTCGCTGGACCACCCGGATGTGTATGCCCAATCGAACCTGGTGGGTTTCCTCAATGTGCTGGAAGCCTGTCGGCATCATCGTCCCGAGCATTTGATCTACGCCTCCAGCAGTTCGGTGTACGGAAGCAACAGCAAAATGCCGTTCAGCGTCGAAGACCCCGTCGATCACCCGGTTTCGCTGTACGCGGCCACCAAGCGCGCCAATGAATTGCTGGCCCACAGTTATTGCCACCTGTACGGCCTCAAGGCCAGTGGCCTGCGCTTTTTTACCGTCTACGGACCTTGGGGGCGACCGGACATGGCGCCGTTCAAATTCACCGAGGCCATCCTCAAAGGCCTGCCGATTGACGTCTACAACCAGGGCGAAATGGCGCGGGACTTCACCTACATCGACGACATCGTCGAAAGCATCGCCCGCCTGCGCACGCGGCCACCCGGCGCGGGCGTCAATCAACTATTCAACATCGGTCGCGGTGAGCCCATGGCGCTGCTGGATTTTATCGAGTGCCTGGAATCGGCATTGGGCAGACAAGCCCTGCGTAACTTCATGCCGTTGCAGGACGGCGATGTGGTCAAGACCTGGGCCGATGTTTCGGCACTGCAAGCGTGGGTCGGTTTCCGCCCGCAGGTATCGGTGGAAACCGGCGTCGGGGAGTTTGTGAAGTGGTATCGGCAGTTTTATCAGGCATGAAGCGTTCGCCTCTGAAAACGCAACAACCAAAAGGCGAGGGGGACTCCATGCGCCAGGACATTTTTGTATCGGTACTGATTCCAGCAAAAAACGAAGCGAACAACCTCAAGCCATTGCTTGAGGAAATCCGCGTGGCATTGGCCGACGAGGCCTACGAGATCATCGTTGTCGACGACGGCAGCACCGATGCGACCTTGCACGAGTTGCGGCAGATCAGAAACAACGGCCTGACTGCCTTGCGCATCCTGCATCACGAGCGCTCGCTGGGGCAAAGCACCTCGCTCTACCACGCGGCACGCGAAGCTCGCGGACAATGGCTGGCCACGCTCGACGGTGACGGGCAAAACGATCCGGCGGACATTCCCGGCATGCTGGCGCTGGTGCGCAGCGAACGCGCAAGCGCCGATGTGCAATTGGTGGCCGGCCACCGCACCAACCGCCGCGATACCGCGAGCAAGCGTTGGGCCTCGCGTTTCGCCAATGGCCTGCGCAGCCGCTTGCTCAAGGACGCCACGCCGGATACCGGCTGCGGCTTGAAACTGATCGAGCGCGCCGCCTTCTTGCGCCTGCCGTACTTCGACCACATGCACCGCTACATTCCGGCATTGATCCAGCGCCACAACGGCCGAATGATCGTCCACCCGGTCAACCATCGACCGCGCACGGCGGGGGTGTCCAAGTACGGCAACATTGACCGTGCGCTGGTGGGCATTCTCGACCTGATCGGCGTCTGGTGGCTGATCAAGCGCACGCGTCTGAACACCCACGCCCAGGAGCTCGAAGGATGATCATGACCCGCGAAGCCTTGTGGCTGGTGATCGGTTTTGCCGGACAGATCGCGTTCACCGGTCGATTCGTCTTGCAGTGGCTGTACAGCGAATACAAAAAGCGCAGCGTGATCCCGGTGAGCTTCTGGTACTTGAGCATTGTCGGCAGTACGTTGCTGTTCGCCTACGCCATTTACCGCCAGGACCCGGTGTTCATTGCCGGGCAGGCGTTTGGCTCCATCGTCTATTTGCGCAACCTGCAATTGATCAAAAAAAGCAAAGACCTCAAGGAATAAGTCATGCGCAGATCGCTGTCGCCCAGGGTCGAGTGCCTGGGCCTGATGCTGCTTGCTTTACTGTTGATCGGCGCAGGGCTGGGCTTGCGTTCGGCGCAGAACGTCGATGAAGAACGCTTCCTCGGCGTGGCGCTGGAGATGCTGCACAACGGTTCGTGGCTGATTCCGCACCGCGCCGGGGAAATCTACGGCGACAAGCCGCCGATCTTCATGTGGACCGTGGCGTTTTTCGTCTGGCTGACCGGCATGCCCAACATCGCGCTCTACATTCCGGGGCTGTTTTCGGCGGTGACGGTCACGGCGATGGTCTACGACCTGGGTCGCAGGTTATGGAATCAACGCATCGGCCGCATTGCAGCGCTGCTGTACCTGGCGACTTACCAGACCTACAGCATCCTGCGCACCGGGCAGATCGACAGCTTTTTGATTCTGTTCACCACGCTGGGCCTTTACGGATTGGCGCGTCATCTGCTGCTCGGTCCGGCCTGGCGCTGGTTCTATGTGGGATGCGCGGCGATGGGCATCGGCGTGATCACCAAAGGCGTGGGTTTTCTTCCGGCGTTGATGCTGATCCCGTATGCCTACGCGGTGCGCAAGGGCTGGCCCGGTGTGGTCGCGATGCCGAGCGAGACGCGAAAGTGGCTGCTCGGGTTTGCGGTCATGCTGGCCGCCATTGCGATCTGGCTATTGCCCCTGGCCTTGTCCATCGCCCTCAATGGCACGGCAGATGAAATCGCCTATGCCCGGGAAATCCTCCTGCGCCAGACGGCCGGACGCTATGCCGCCGCTTGGCACCATCGCGAGCCGTTCTGGTACTTCTTCACCAATGTCATTCCGCAATATTGGCTGCCGCTGGTACTGGTGCTGCCATGGCTGGTGCCGGCCTGGCGCCGACAGCTGCAAAAACGCGACGGCCGTGTGCTGGTACTGCTCGGTTGGGTGGCGTTGGTGGTGCTGTTTTTCTGCATCAGCAGCGGCAAGCGCAAGTTGTACATCTACCCGGCGCTGCCAGGATTAGTGCTGGTGGCCGCACCGCTGGTGCCGTGGTTGTTGCGGCGTTGGTTCCGTCAGCGACCGCGTTTTCGGCGCGTGTTTCCGGCGTTGGTCATCACTTGGTTTGTGCTGTGGTTTGCCCGGGGATTTGTCGAACCGGTCAAGGACGGCACCAATCCCAATCAAACGCTCATGGCGCAAGCCAAAACCATGACTCACGGCGCAGATCTGGTGCTGGTCAACTGGAGCGAAGGTCACTGGCTGTCTGCTCGGCAGCCGATCGTGCATTTCGGCATGCTTGATTCCACCGTTGAGCGGGCGGCGCAATGGTTGCGTGAGCATCCGAAGGATTACGCGTTGGTGCCGGATGAGGTGCTGAGTAGGTGTTTCAAACCTGAGGCTGCGCGGGAGTTGGGGGAGAACTCGCGGGCCAATTGGTCGATTGTCGGGGGGGATGCGGATAATGGGCAATGCCATCCGGCATCGACATCGATGGTTTACCGGTTTGCATGGAGCTTTTAGCGCTTTAGCCGCCTGTAGGAGCAAAGCTTGCTCGCGATGGCGTAAAGTCAGCCGACAGCAATGTTGAATATGCCTGCCTCATCGCGGGCAAGCCTTGCTCCTACGGGATTTGCAACCATCATGCACCACATCGGCCTCATCGTTTACCCCGGTTTCCAGGTCCTGGGCCTGGCCATGTGCGCCACGTTCGAACTGGCGAACACTGCCGCCGACGAGCCGGTTTACACCATTGAATTGCTCTCCGAAACCGGCGGCATGGTGCAAACTTCCGCCGGTTTTGCCGTGCAAACCACCGCGTTCGACCAGCGTCCGTTCGACACGCTGCTGGTCATGGGCGACAACCTGATCCGTCCGGTCTCGGCGGGCATGGTGGAGTTCTTGCGTGGTGCCAGTCAGGGCACCCGACGCCTGGGATCGATCTGCACCGGCGCCATTGCCCTGGCTGAGGCCGGGTTACTCGATGGCCGACGGGCGACCACTCACTGGTGTCATGCCGCGTCGTTGCAGCGGGATTATCCAAAGGTGAAGGTCGAGGAGGATCGGATTTTCATCAACGACGGCAATATCTGGACGGCCGCCGGTATGAGCGCCTGTGTCGATCTGGCGCTGGCGCTGGTGGAAATGGATCTGGGCGCCGAAGTCGCGCGGCGGGTGGCGCGGCAGTTGGTGGTGTATCACCGTCGGGCGGGAGGGCAGTCGCAGTTTTCGGTGATGCTGGAACTGGAACCCAAGACCGACCGCATTCAGGCGGCACTGACCTACGCCAAGCAAAACCTCAAGTCCGCGCTATCGGTGGAGGAGTTGGCCAACGCGGCGAATCTCAGTCCGCGCCAGTTCAGTCGGGTGTTCCATGCCGAAACCGGTCAATCGCCGGCCAAGGCCATCGAAAGCCTGCGGGTAGAGTCCGCGAGGTTGATGATGGAAACCGGTCGTCACTCCATCGATGTGGTGGCAACCGACACCGGTTTTGGTGATCGGGAACGTATGCGGCGGGCGTTTATCCGCGCATTCGGGCAGCCGCCGCAGGTGATCCAGCGCGCTAATCGAGGGTGATGTCCTAAAAGGTGGTGTATACGACATTTAAGCCTAAATATTATTTCCGTAATCTTGATCTCGCTGAAGCCTACTTCCTCAATGAGATCGCCGCCATGACCCTCGTAAAAGCCGCCGCCGTCCAAATCAGCCCCGTACTCTACAGCCGTGAAGGCACCGTGAATAAAGTCGTGGAGAAGATTCTCGAACTCGGCGAACAAGGTGTGCAGTTCGCCGTGTTTCCGGAAACCATCGTGCCGTACTACCCGTATTTCTCGTTCGTGCAGTCGCCGTTCGAAATGGGCGCCGAGCACTACAAGTTGCTGGATCAGGCGGTGACCGTGCCTTCGGACGCCACTGATGCCATCGGTGCCGCCGCCAAACAGGCCGGCATGGTCGTGTCCATCGGCGTCAACGAACGCGATGGCGGCACGCTGTACAACGCGCAGTTGCTGTTCGATGCCGACGGCACCCTGATCCAGCATCGCCGCAAGATTTCCCCGACCTACCACGAACGCATGATCTGGGGCATGGGCGACGGTTCGGGCCTGCGCGCCACCGACAGCGCGGTAGGGCGCATCGGGCAACTGGCGTGCTGGGAGCATTACAACCCGCTGGCCCGTTACGCGTTGATGGCCGATGGCGAACAGATCCACGCCTCGATGTATCCGGGTTCGTTCGCCGGTCCGCTGTTCACCTCGCAAATGGAAGTCAGCATTCGCCAACATGCGCTGGAAGCCGCCTGCTTCGTGGTCAACTCCACCGCCTGGCTCAACCCGGAGCAACAGGCGCAAATAATGGCCGACACCGGCTGCCCGATCGGCCCGATCTCCGGCGGTTGCTACACCGCAATCATCAGCCCCGATGGCGTGGTACTGGGCGCATTGACCGAAGGTGAAGGCGAGGTGATTGTCGACCTCGACATGGGCCTGATCGACAAACGCAAGCGCATGATGGATTCGCGCGGTCACTACAGCCGTCCAGAATTGCTGAGCCTATTGATCGATCGCACGCCGCATTCCCATGTGCATGAACGTGGTGCGCATCCGAAGCTGGCTGAAGTCGAAGGGACGGAAGAAGTCGTTCGGTAATTCGCTGAACCCGTGTAGGAGCGAGCAGGCTCGCTCCTACAGTTTTTGTGGTTTCAGCTATGACTGCGACGCCAGAAGAACCGCGCCAGCAACGCATCAAGACTAAATTTGCCAGGCCCCGCGAACACCAGTGGAACCAGCGCGGCAAGGTAAATCAGCGGCAGCTTGAAGTTGCCGTAGCCCTTGTTGGTGATCGAGTAGCCCTGGGCCAGTTCGCTCAAGCTCGACCAGTCGGCCGGCCAGTGCACGGCGGCGGTAGCGACGATGGTAACCACGATCAGGCTGATCGCCGAAAACCGCGTGGCCAGGCCCACCAAGATGAAGAGGGCGCAGATCAGCTCCACCCACATCGACAGTTCCCAGTTCAACGTGGCCGGCAGGTGGTTGAACGGAAACAGGAAGCGGTCCTGAATGTCGGCGAACCAGTTCTCACCGTTGAATTTCTCAAGGCCTGACTCGAAGAATTCCCAAGCGAGAAAGATCCGCAAGGTCAGTGGCGCGATCCAGTTGCCGGCGCGATCAAGGTTCAGGTGCAGGCCTTTGACGGCCGTAGAAATGGAAGTGCTCATGGACGATGGTCTCCTTCAAGTCAGGGATGTCGGGCAGCGGGGTGCCCGTTTAGCGACAAGTGAATTTCATCAGGCGGGTGTATCTGCGATGTGTCGTTTGCGGCGGGGATTGAAGGCTTGTTGTGTCAGGGACGGGGTTGTACACACTTTGATACGTAGAGACACCGCAAATCCTTGTGGGAGCGAGCTTGCTCGCGATAGCGGTCTTACAGTCAACATTGATTTCGACTGACAGGGCCTCATCGCGAGCAAGCTCGCTCCCACCGGGATCACTGGTGTTTCTGAAACTGAGTGCGGTCTTTCGTTAATTCGTCGAATTGGATCTTTTACCCGGCCCCGCTCATTCGTATCTTCCGCGCTTTGGCGCATTTGCGTCTGGGGCTGGGGAACGGGAATGAATTTCACATGGCGCAGGAAAACCATCGAACACTCCATCGAGCAGCCAGCGCCGGCGCCGGTGATCGTCAACGGCGTGAATGACGCCCAACTGGCCGCACGCAATGCCGAACTGCGCGACCGTGATTTTTTCCGCGGCCTGGCGCAGCACCTGCTCACTTGCGGTAACTCGCTGGCGCCGGTCAGTGAATCATTCTCGATGCTCAATCAGCGCCTAAAGCTCAACCATCAGCGGGCGGAAACCGTGGCCAGCTCGGCCATCAGCAACCGCGAGCAGGTCAGTCATCTGCAAGAGCAATCGCGGGTCATGGCCGCCGGGCTGGAGGCGCTGGAAGAGGTGATCACGCACCTGGTAGGCCGCGCCAGTGAGATCGACCGCATCGTCGACCTGATCAGCGACATCGCACGCAAAACCAACCTGCTGGCGCTCAATGCCGCCATCGAAGCGGCGCGTGCCGGTGACACCGGGCGCGGCTTTGCGGTGGTGGCCGGTGAAGTGCGGCTGTTGGCGGAAAAAACCGCTGAAGCGACCCGGGAAATCGTCAAGGAAACCTCGGCGATCCAGCAGGAAATCAGCCAGGCCAAACAGGCGATTTCGCAACAGAGTGAGGTCTCCAATGCTTTCGGTGCGGTCATCGACAAAACCGCCGAGGCCATGGCCGGCATGTACGGCGAGGCACAGCAGATGCAGCGGGAAATCGACCAGTCGCACTTGCTGTCCAACGTCGAGTTGGCCAACCTGCAAGAGCTGACGCTCAAGGTGGCGGTCTATGATCGCTTGCTCAACCCCAAGCCGCATTCACCGCTGATCCTGCCGGATGAAACCGAGTGCCTGTTCGGCCAGTGGTACTACGGCGAACAGAACCAGACCCAGCAACGCGACGCGGATTTCCGGCGCATGGAAGTGCCTCATCAAATGGTTCACAGCAGCGGTCAGGCTGCGATGGAGGCCCATGCCCGGGGTGATTTGGAAGAGGCACTGAAGCAGGTCGGGCAGATGGAGGAGGCGAATGCCGCCGTGATGCGCACGGTCAAGGGGCTGCTGCATTCGCGCCTGCAATCGGCGGTCTGAACCGGGATGCCTTGGGGCAGATGACGCTCGCGGACTTTTGCTATACATTTTCCGCCCGCCCATTGCATGGTGAATCCGCTTCATGTCTCTCGCGCTCGAACGTCTAGTCGCTGGCACGCCGATCCCTTTCGCCGGTAATCGTGTCACTGTGGTCAGCCCCGAACTGGCGGCACGCTTCCAGCCCGGAGACCACCTGCTGGTGGAACAGGTCAGCGGCGAATTGTTGCTGATTCCGGTGGCCGACCAGCAGGCGGCGGCGGTCGCGATCGAACGTGCGGAAGCTGCGTTCAGCGCAATGTCGGCGGTGTCGGATCAGGCGATCAGCCATTTCTTCGATCTGTTCGCCCAACGCCTGGAAACCCCGGATTGCTGGGCCTTGATCGAGGCCGCCAACCAGGCCGACATCGAACGGGCCAAGGCCCGTGGCCGTTCGACCACGCGGCTGCTGGCCGATGAGCGCATGCGACGTGACATGATCGCCGGCCTGCGCGCCTGGCGCGACGCGTCCGCCTCGCGTGGCAAGGTGATCAGTTGCGTCGAGCACGACGGCTGGAAGGTCGAGCAAGTGGTGTCGCCACTGGGGATCGTCGCGTTTGTCTTTGAAGGCCGGCCGAATGTCTTCGCCGATGCCGCTGGCGTGTTGCGCACCGGTAATACGGCCGTGCTGCGCATTGGCAGCGATGCGTTGGGCACCGCCCAAGCCATTGTCAAACATGCACTGAACCCGGCGCTTGCCGCTGCCGGGTTGCCGAATGGCGCTGTGTCGTTGGTCGAGAGCGTCAACCATGCGGCCGGTTGGGCGATGTTCGCCGACCGGCGGCTGTCGCTGGCCGTGGCCCGTGGTTCGGGTCGCGCCGTCAGCCAGTTGGGCAGCATCGCGCAACAGGCCGGCACCGCGGTCAGCCTGCATGGCACCGGTGGCGCCTGGCTGGTCGCTGATACCGACGCCGATGCCACGCGCTTCGCCAGCGTGGTGCGCAACTCCCTCGACCGCAAAGTCTGCAACACCCTGAACGTCTGCCTGATCCACCGTGATCGCGCAGCGGAATTGGTGCCGCTGTTTCTCGATGCACTGCAACAGGCTGGCAAGGCGCGCGGCCAGGGCTGCAAGTTACACATCGTTGAAGGCAGCGAATCGTTCCTGCCCGCCGATTGGCTAAACGCAACCGTCGAGGTGTACCGCGCCGAAGGCTACCAGACCGAAGCACTGGCCGAACCGCTGCCAGAAGATCAACTGGGCCGCGAGTGGGAATGGGAAGAGACCCCGGAAGTCAGCCTGAAAATCGTCGACCACCTGGACAGCGCCATTGCCTTGTTCAATCGCTACAGTCCGCAGTTCACTGTGTCGCTGATCAGCGAAGATGCTACGACTCAGGAGCGTTTCTACAACGCAGTCAACGCACCCTTCGTCGGCAATGGCATTACCCGTTGGGTCGACGGCCAGTACGCACTCAACAAGCCCGAACTGGGCCTGTCGAACTGGGAGAGCGGGCGCCTGTTCGCGCGCAGCGCAATTCTCTCGGGTGATGGCGTGTTCACCATCCGCAGCCGCATGACCCAGATCGATCTGGGCGTCAAACGCTAGGCCTTCCTCACGCGGCATCGACCGCTTGGCCGAACACGGCGCAAGTGGTCGGATGCTCGACCAGCGATACGAAACTACGGCTGCTGCCATCAAGTGCATCGATCGAACCGGTTTCGATGTCGTACACCCAGCCATGCAAATTCAGCAGGCCTTTTTCCTGGGCCAGGCGCACGCTCGGGTGAGTCTGGATGTTCGCCAGTTGCGCGATCACATTCTCACGCACCATCGAGCTGAGTTTCGCTGCTTCATTGGCGTGAGACCGCGACTCGTTGATGACTTTTGCCGACTCGGTGTGTTGCAACCAGCCGCTGACGGCGGGCAGGTGATCCATGCAGGTGCACTTGGCGACAGCGGTCATGGCGCCGCAATCCGAATGGCCGCAGATCACGATATCGGTGACGCCGAGCACGGCGACGGCATACTCGACGGTGGCCGATACACCACCGGGATGGGGGCTGTAGGAGGGCACGATGTTGCCGGCGTTACGGATCACGAACAGCTCACCGGGTTCTTGTTGGGTCAGGAGTTCCGGCACTACACGACTGTCGGAACAGGTGATGAACAAGGTGCCTGGAGTTTGCGTGGTGGCCAGGTGTCTGAACAGGTCGGTGCGTTGCGGAAAGGCTTCTTTCTGGAACTTCAGAAAACCTTCGATGAGTGTTTTCATTGGGGACTTCCTCATAGTTGAGTCTGTAGCAGCTGTCGAGCCTGCGAGGCTGCGTCCGGCTGCGAAGCAGTCGCAAGGATCGGCGAGGACTTCGTCCTCGAACGCAGCCTCGCGGGCTCGGCAGCTGCTACTGAATACGGTTGTTTAGAACGGGCGCAGCGGCAGGAACTTGCCGTCGAGGGTGATCACTGCACGGTGACCGCCTTCCGGGTCTTCGACTTTCTTCATGTCGAGCTTGAAGTTGATCGCGCTGA
>RCUP01000443.1_pt1 | contig 31432 bp, 25 predicted proteins | sample 2166341 | NCBI WGS metagenome assembly RCUP01 (sample SAMN09932325, study PRJNA488358) | compost metagenome | isolation source: compost soil in succinonitrile-enriched | place: Germany: Experimental Botanical Garden | reverse complement strand
TGGCGAAGTCGCGCTGCAGCCGATCCTCATAGGCCATCTGCTCGGCGGCCTCCTTGAGCACGTCGGCGATGCGGCCCGAGGCCTCGCCGACGCGGGCCATGGCGTAGACATAGTCGGGGAAGCCGGGGACATGCTCTTCCAGAGCGTCGCCCAGCGAATCGCCGCGTCGCAGGGCGCCGATGGCGGCTTGGAACTGGCGCTTGCCCTTGCGAGCCTGCATGCCCTGGGCGACGGTATCCAGCGCCTCTAGCAGCGAGACGCCCGCCTCCAGCATCAAGGCCATCTGGCGCAGCACCAGCACCCGTTCGCCCGTCTTCAGACCCCGCTCACGCCCCTCGGCCTTGGCGGCGGCGGCAGGCTTGATACGCACGACCGTCAGGCCGTCGGAGGCGAGACGGCGCATGGCCACGGCCTCGTCGGCGGCGCCGATCAGTCCCTTGACCATCCGCCCGTCGCGACCAGCGGCCTCATACTGGAAGGTCAGTTGATCGGTCATTCCTGGCCGGCCCCGGCGATGCGATAGACCTCCGCCAGGGCCGTTTCGCCGCGGCGGGCCTTCAAGAATCCGTCGTCTGCGAAGCTGAGGAAGCCTTCGCTGCGGGCGGCGACGGTCAACTGATCCTCGTCGGCCGAGGCGCGCATCCCGGCGATGATGGCCGGCGACATGGGGGCCAACTCGTAGACGCCGACACGACCCCGGAAGCCGCTGCCGCCGCACTTGGCGCAACCGACAGGCTCGCGCCAGGCGGCGGGCTCGCGATCGGCGACGGCGCGCAGGTGGGGGGGAATGGCCAGTTCGTGGATCTCGGCCTCGGCCGCGGGCGAAGGGCGGGCGCAGTCGTCGCACAGACGCCGGATCAAACGCTGACCCGCCACGCCACGCATGACGTCGGCCAGCAGATAGTCTTCAATCCCCAGGTCCAGCAAACGCGGGATGGCGGCGAGGGCCGTATTGGTGTGGACGGTCGAGATGACCATGTGGCCCGTCAATGCGGCCTGGACGGCGATTCGCGCCGTTTCGGGGTCGCGGATTTCGCCGATCATGATGACGTCGGGGTCCTGACGCAGGATGGAGCGCAGACCAGCGGCGAAGGTCAGGCCTATCTCGGAGCGCACGCGTACCTGAATCACGCCGGGCAGGTCCAGTTCGACCGGGTCCTCGACCGTGATGATCTTGCGCTCGCCGTCGTTCAGGTGGGTCAATAGGCGGTAGATGGTGGTGGTCTTGCCCGAGCCGGTCGGCCCGGTGATCAGGAAGACACCGTTGGGATGTTCGGCCAGACGCAGGAAACCCTCTTCCTGTTCGGCGCTGACGCCCAGTTCGGACAGCTGCGGCAGGCGGCTGGTCTTGCCCAGCAAGCGCAGGACGATGGATTCGCCCCACGAGCAAGGCAGGGTCGAGACGCGCAGGTCCACTTCCTGGCCCGAGACGCGGATCGACTGGCGTCCGTCCTGCGGCAGGCGGCGTTCGCCGATGTCCATGCCGCTGAGCAGCTTGATGCGCGAGCATACCGCGTCGAAGTTCGAGCGCGGTGCGCTGCGGGCCGTGGTCAGCACCCCGTCGATCCGCATACGGACCAGAAAGCGATCCTCGTAAGGCTCGACGTGAACGTCGGAGGCGCGACGCGTCAGGGCCTCGGCGAAGACGGCGTTGACGAAGTCGATGGTCGGCGCTTCCTGCGCCAGTTCACGCAGGCGGGCGGCGTCGGCTCCGGCTCCACCGACACCGGCATCCAGCGCGGGCGCGTGATCACGGCTGAGATCCTCCGTCAGGGCCTCGATCAGCGAACGTTGGGCCAGCAGGAAAACGACAGGCTCCGCCGTGGCCTGGGCGATCCGCTCGGCTAGCGCGGGGTCTAACGGCTGGACAGCGGCGCAGAGGACGCGCGATGCGCCGCCCTCGCCGTCGCGCCACGCCACGGCCTCACGCTCGGCCCACCAGGCGAGCGGCGAACCGATTTCATCGAGAAAAGCCGAGACGAGATCGGGCGCCGGGCCGTCTTCGGCCGCCAGAACGGGCAGATTCAGTTGTTCGGAAAGGACATCGAGAAGCTGAGCTTCGGACAGAGCGCCCAGGCGCACCAGGTTGAGGCCGATCAATCCGTCGTTCTGCGCCTGCAGCGACAGGGCGTTGGCGATGTCGGCGGGGCGCACGAGGCCGCGCTCGACGAGCACTTCGCCCAGACGAATCCGAACCGATGCAAGGGTGGAAACGATGGCGACCTGGCTCACGCTACGCAGCTCCGCAGAAATAAGGGCTGTCGATCAGGCCTGAAGTTCAGGCATCAGCCCGAAAACGATGGGACGCATATTGGTTTCAGCGGGAACCATGGCGCGCAGAAACATCAGGGTGTTGCTGGCCGAGTCCCGAAAGGTGAAACGCGCCGTATTGAAACGGCAGTTGGCGAAGCTGGGCGGGACACCGCCGTCGTAGGTCAAAATCGCGTTGGCGAAATCGACATTGGTGAAGGTGTTGCCGTCGAGGGCGACTTCGCCGCTGAGCGTTTGATCTGCAAATTCAGCCACGCGGTTCTCCGTTTAATCGTGGTTGAGCGTTAGCCGATTCTGACGCTCGCGACACTGTTGCAAGGGGCAAAAGAAAAGGGAGGGCCGAAGCCCTCCCTTCCCCAGTTCAAGCGTGAGCTTGGTCTTAGAACGACACGCCGGCTTCGCCGAGGCGGCCCAGCGAGGTTTCCGTGACCACGCCGCTGGCGGTGCGGACGCGGGTCTTGGCGGTCAGGTTAGCGTCGCTGGCCTGGATGGTGACCTGCACGTCGCCGTTGCCAGCCGTGGTGCCGAAGGCAGCGGCCAGAGCCGGACCCGTGATCAGGATCGCGCTGTTGGCGGCGATGCCGCCGCCGGCCGCCAGGGTGCCTTCAGCCAGCATGGACTGGGTCAGGGTGACCGAAGCGGTCGTGACCGAGCCGTTGGCCGACTTCAGCGTCAGGAAGATCGGGCCGGTCGAACCCGAACCGTTGTTGCTGAGGCGCAGGAAGGCGGTGTTGTTGGCGTTGGTCAGCGTGAACCACGGAGCCACGAAGTTGGTGCCTTCCAGACCGATGGTCTGAACAGCGCCCGAGACGACAGCCGGCTTGGCGACGACCGTGGACGGCGCGACAGCCGGGGTCACGGTGACCGAGTAGGCTTGCGAGCTCGACAGCGAAACGTCGTTGCCGCCCGGGATATGGGCCGTCAGAGCCGCGGTGCCGGCGGCGACGCCTTCGATCAGAGCGATCGTGTTGTCGTCGGCGTCGACGTCCAGAAGATCGCCGTCCAGACGCAGCTCAACGACGTCGAAGTCGCCGCTCTCAGCCTTGACCTGCAGGTCATAGGTCAGGGTCGGCATGTTGGTGGCGCCGCCGTCCAGGTTGGCGAAGATGGCGCCTTCGGCCGAACCGGCCGGAGCGTCAGCGAAGCCGACCTGGATCGAACCCAGGACGTCATCATAGCCCGAAGCGGTCACCAGGGCGGTGTAAGGAGCAACGCCTTCCAGAGCCAGGGTCGTCGGAACGTTGTCGGCGGTGACGGTCAGGTCGTAGGCGCTGGCCTTACGCACCAGCTGCACCGTCGCGGCGCCACCGTCGTAGGGGGTTTCAGCGGCGCCCACGACGAAGTTGACGGCGGCCGAGGCCGTCGCGGCAGCGGCGTCCAGGGTGAAGGGCACGTCGAACGCCACGCCGTTGGGGGCGTCAGCGATGGCGCAACCGGCCGGGATGGTGATGGCGACGGTCACCGAAGTGCCGTTCGCAGCGCCGCCTTCGACGATCACAGCGTCGGCAAGGCAGTTGGCGGGGACAGCACCACCGACCAGTTCAATGTCACCCGAGGTGACGGCGTCTTGGAACTTGGCGCCCGTCAGCTTCAGGGTCGCGCCATAGGTGCGGCCGCCGATGCCGGGACCGAAGGCGCCGCCGTTGGACACCGAACCCACGATGACGTTGTCGTCGCCGGTGGTCGTCGTCTTGAGGTTGGCGACGTCGGTGGTCACCATCTGGCTGGCGACGGTGTAAACTTCACCGGTACCCAGCGTGACGCCCGACACCTTGGCCGAGGTGATTTCGGCAGCGCCGGCAGCGCCGGCCAGAGCCAGAACGCCCAGCGAGGCGGCGGCGAGAAGAAGCTTCTTAGTCATTTCGGTCTGATTTCCCCAAGAGAAGATGGTCAGTGGATGTAGCCAACGAACGAACGCCTTTCGGCCGCAGTTCGCCTCCTTGGAGGACAGGACTGCACCCACGGCATGGACGCTTCTAAACGGGGTTATCTGAGGTAGTCAAGAGAAAGCAGTAATCTTTGAAATTGAAAAATACACAGAAAATCAAATATTAAGATTTGATGTCATGAGGCCGCCTTCATAAAACACCGTGCAATTAAATGCAGCCCCGATGAATAGAGATGATGATGCTCCGCCAATAGCCAAGCTTGCTGCAGCCTGAGAATTTCGAGGCGCCACCGCGGCGATTAAAAGGCGTCTTGACGCGCGTCGCGTGCGATGAGCAAGAACGAGCCTCCTACTTGGCGGTCAGGCGAGGCAACCTAATTGGCGACAAGAATCGTGGATGGCGCGCAGGCATGGCAAACGCTGGCGCGTGACAGCAGCGGTCAATGGGCCAACGCCGCCCCCCGCTTCGCAACCGACCCTTTCGCAGTGCAGCACACGCCGCGCTTCGACTTGTCTGAAACAGCCCGATATTTTTGCATGGGGTCGTGCTTCGCTCGCAATATTGAGGAGCACCTCATCTATCGCAGAGCCGAGGTCCTCAGTAAGCGCGTCGTGTCGCCCAGGGATGAGTGGGCGGCCCGCGCCAATGGTTTCCTGAACAAGTTCACGACGCATTCAATGCTTCAGGAACTGCGCTGGCTGGATCAACCGGTAGGCGACCTTCAATCCATCCTCCTTCAAACCGCTCATGGTTGGCGCGATCTTCAGTTGGCGCCTGAGTTGGGAGAAACGTCGCTTGAACGGGCCATGGAGCGCCGGCGGTATCTGGCGCAGGACTACTTCCCCAGGCTTGGCCAGGCCGATGTCGTCCTGATGACCCTGGGACTGAATGAGCTGTGGCGCGACACCGCCCTGGACCTGCCGCTCAACGCACCGCCTCCACTCTGGAATGTACGACGCGAGCCTGACCGGTATCGCCTCGAGATTACCGACGTTCAGTCGAACCTGGCGGCGCTCGATGAAATTCGCTCACGCCTGAAGGCGCTGAACCCAGACATCAAGATCGTCGTGACCGTATCCCCGGTTCCCATGCGCGCGACCTTCTCGGGTCAAGACGTCACGATGGCCAACACCCTGTCCAAGTCCACGCTGCGCGCGGCGGCCGACGCCTTTGCGCACGCGCACCCGGACGTGGACTACTTCCCTAGCTACGAGATCGTGAGCCTGAGCCGTCGGGACTACGCCTTCGGCGCCGACTACATGCATGTCACCAATCAGATCGTGAGCCATGTTATGTCGCGGTTCATGGACCTGTATTGCCCCTCGGCGCCGCCAGCGCCCGAAGGCTTCGTCGAGCTGAACTATCTGGACGCCAATCCCGATGTGGAAGATCGCGTGAGAAGCGGCGAGCTCAGCTCCGGCTTTGAACACTGGCTCCGTGAAGGCCAGGCCGAAGGCCGCGCGCTTCGCTTGGATGCTATCAGCGATAGAGCAAGACGCGCAGGTGCGGAATGACCTCGCTCCCCATCATATCGCTCCACCTGCCGAAATCAGGCGGCACCTCGGTCCGAGTCGCCCTGGCCGAACAGTTCGGAGAGCGGGCCTTTTTTGACTATGGTCGCGGCCCGCTTGGTCCGCATCGGGACCTCCGTGAAGAGGGACTTCAGCCCGGGATTGATCTTGTGCACGGTCACTTCCGGCCCGCGCGCTATGACGCAGTGGGGGAAGCCTTCCGCTTCACCTTTCTTCGACGACCGACCGATCTGCTACTGTCTTTCTACTTCTTCTGGCGAACCATGCCTCATGAGGGCCAAGCCCTTCACCGGCGCTTCCTGGACGAAAAGCCGACCATCGAGACATTCGCCGCTTGGGAACCTATTCGTCGACTGACGTCGGACACCTTCTTCGGCGACTACGACATGTCACGGTTTGATTTCATCGGTTTTCATGAAACACGACACGAAGACATGCTGCGCCTGAACACGCTTGCCGGCCTCAGACTGGACGGCGGTCGCCATGAGAACGCCACCCGCGGCGACGGTGAAGAACGCGCGGCGTTACAGGCCGACGCCCGACGCATGAGCGCCCTGGACGATCTTCTGATCGACGATACGCGCTTTTACGAGCGCATGCGCCAGCGACACGGCGCCTGAGACCTCAACCCGCCTCCGCCGCGAGGCGCGCCAGGTAGGCGCCGTAGTCATTGCCGCGCATCACAGCCGCCAACCGCTCAAGGGCTGCGTGGTCGATGAAGCCCATGCGCCATGCCACCTCCTCGGGGCAGGCGATCTTGAAACCTTGACGCTGCTCCAGGGTGCGCACGAAAGCGGCGGCGTCCAGAAGACTGTCAGGGGTGCCTGTGTCCAGCCAAGCAAAACCGCGGCTCAGGCGCTCGACCGACAACCTGCCCTGCTCCAGATAGGCCCGGTTCAAATCTGTAATCTCCAGCTCCCCGCGCGCTGAAGGACGCAGGCCAGCAGCGATCTCAGGCGCCTGACCATCATAGATATAGAGGCCCGTAACCGCCCACGGGGAACTCGATTGCAAGGGTTTCTCCTCGATCGAGAGCGGGCGGCCATCGACGTCGAACTCGACCACGCCATAGCGGCACGGGTCAGCCACGCGATAAGAGAAGACGACGGCGCCCTGGTTCGCTTCGACAGATCGGACAGCTTCGGAAAATACGCGTCCGGCTCCGTGGCCATAGAAGATGTTGTCGCCCAGGATCAAGGCGGAGGGTCCGCCCGCGACGAAGTCCGCCCCCAAGACATAGGCCTGCGCCACGCCCTCCGGTCGAGGTTGCTCGACATAGGTGATGGAAACGCCCCACTGGCCGCCGTCGCCCAACAGGGCCTCGAACGCCAATCGGTCATGCGGCGTGGTGATCAGCAGAATATCGCGGATTCCCGCCAGCATCAGCGTCGTCAGCGGATAATAGATCAGAGGCTTGTCGTAGACCGGCATCAACTGCTTTGAGACCGCTACGGTCATCGGATGTAGTCGAGAACCCGCGCCTCCCGCCAGAATAATGCCCTTCATGCCCCCGCTCCGCCTTCCCGCTGCGCGATCTCCTTCACCACCTCCTCCAAAGCCTCTCGCCATGGGCGCGGCTGAAGACCTGTGGCTCGGGCAAAAAGGTCGCCACCCAAACGGCTGTCCTTCGGCCTGGAAGCCTTGGTCGAGAAATCTGCGGCCGTGACAGGCAGCAGCCTGGGCGCCTGCTGACCGCAGTTCGTCCATATCTCAAATATAGCTTCCGCCAACTCGTATCGTGTCGCCCAGCCTTGATTGGCGAAATGCATGATCCGCCCTTCACGACGCGTGACATCGTCAAGTTCAGATGCCGCCAGATGCACGATGGCGCGCGCAAGATCCCGGACGGCGGTCGGCGATCCTCGCTCGTCAGTTACGACAGACACAGTCTCTGCAGACGCGCGCCGCAGCATCTTGGTGACGAAATTTGACCCGTCCGCGTCAAATAGCCAGGCCGTGCGGAGGACGACCGCGTTTGGAACGCCCGACAGCACAGCCATTTCTCCCGCGCGCTTGCTCGCCCCATAGACGCTGCCGGGAGCGGTCGCGCCCGCTTCCGGATGAGGCCCTTCGCCGTTGAAGACAAAGTCCGTCGAGACATGGATCAACCTGGCGCCGCAACGCCGCGCCGCGTCCGCGAGCAAGGCCGGCCCATAGGCGTTGACGCGAAACGCCGCCCCGACCTCGTCCTCAGCGCGATCAACATCCGTGTAGGCCGCAGCATTGATGACAAGGTCATAACGCCGCCCGCCAAAGGCCGCGCCCACGCTTTCCAAATTGGCGACATCAAGCGCTTCGCGCCCCTTGGCGTGAACCTGCAGCCCAGTGGGCCAGATTGCACGCGTCAGCGCACGACCTAGCTGACCGTCAGCGCCGGTGATTAGAACGTTTCGGATCGACATGTCCGCTCGCTCCACCTCCCCACAAGCCGCAACCTCATTCGCGTGGCGGCCTCAGTCGCTCAAACGGGCGCCCCTGGCGGTCGAAATGGACGTTGAACCAAGGATCACGCTCAAATTGCCGCCCCCACTTTTCCCACATACGCGACGTCGCCGCCGCAGATCGGATGCGCTTCTCTTCAGAAACATTGAAACCGCGACTAGAGGATTCCAGATGATACAGCGTAGCACCAGGAACATAAAGAACCTTCAGGCCCGCAGACCAAGATTTAAAGCATAAATCAACGTCATTGTACTCTATAGGAAATGACGTCGACTCAAAACCACCCAACATTTCGAACTTGCTACGCTCGATAGCCATACAGGCTCCCGTCACAGCTATACAGGCATGAGTAAGCGCATGGCGCCCCATATAGCCCCCATCGCTGCCCGCAACGCCGACTCCTTCATGCACCAAGAAGTCCTGACGCCCCTCACGGCCGACGAACCCCGCATGCTGAATGGTTCCATCTCCATACAACAGGCGCGCCCCCACGACGCCAACGTCAGGTCGGATCGCCTCAGCACACAAGGCATCCACCCAGCCATCACTCAATACAATTGTATCGTTATTAAGGAATATAAGAACATCAGCCTTAGAATTCGCCGATGAAATGTTATTTATTAGCGCCCAATTGAAATCACCAGAGTATTTTTTAACATAAATACCATCAACACTACCTATAGTACCCAAATAATCTAAAGAAAATTGCTCATCAGAATCATGATCAACCAAGCACACTTCGTGATCGACCATATTGGAAGAACGCCTCTTCAATATGCTCTCAACGCAGGGCTCAAGAAGATCCCGTCGGTTCTTGCTCGGAATGATGATTGAAGCGGTAACACGTTCACACGAGCGCTTGATGCGAAGGCCGCCAGGCACCGAAACACCGAGAAGGTCGTGCAGAGGCTCAACCGACGCCACTCCCTCAAGCGCGCGCGTGACACAGGCCTGCCAGGACGCGCCCGGATCCCAACTGCGCCCACGCCGGCGGTGTAGAATGCGACTGACATGCGCCACGGCCCCATCCTCCGGAAGCGAACGCAACAGCACATCCGCCGCCATCCATGGCGCCGCCTCCACTCTCAGCCCCCGCTGCTTGAGTGCGCCAGCACGAAAAGCCACGCAGCGCCCGACATAGGGCGTTTGCTGGAGCAAGTCCCAATCGAAATCAGGCTTCAGAATCGGCCATACTTCGCCGGGCCCTCCCCTTTCAGCACAGCCACTATCGATGTGATCTTCATCGGGAAAAGCAGCCACGACGCCCTCCCCCTCAAGGGCCTCTATGAGGCAACTCAATCCGCCCGGGACCAGACTGCCCTCGCCCGAGAGCAACAGAACGGCGCTCTGATCTGGACAAGCAAGCAGAGCCAACTCAGGGTCAGCCGCCGTCAAACCCGCCGCAGACGGCGGCAGCCATTTCTTTGTGGTCCAAAAAACACGCGTGTCGAGATCCTTGAGCCGAACCAGGTCTTGATCGGCAAGGCCGACGATACACAGCTCCCAACTCGGATGACCCTGCCGGACCAGACTCCAGATTGCGTCCTCTAAAAGGTGGAATGGCGCTTCGGTGCAGTCGAGAATTACAAGGACGTGCGGCAACAGAGAGCCGCCCCCTCCTGGCGACAACCCCGCCCCATCATACAGACGTTGATACTGGGAATAATCCCCAAGATCGAAACTCTCATGGTACACTGCGGCAGGCAGAGAGCGCTCCAGCTTCTCGATCGCCAGACGTAGATCTGCAATATCCTTCCGCACGGACTCCAGCACGCCGGAATGTCGCGCCGGAACCACGACATGCCTTTGGTCCAGAAGGCGCCCCCCCCCTCCATCGCGAAGCTGAAACAGGGCTGAGCGTCCCGCAAATGCCGGCGGAACCGCGATCGAGAATCCAACACAACCGTCGCCGCCGTAACGGTCCTGCAAATCTCGTCGAAACAGGCCAGGTACGACAGCGGCAACGAAATCGTGGTCGATCCAGAGCTCAACAGGCGCCCTTTGACCAAGTTGCTCCGGGTTCAAAGCCCACCCTCGAACCGACGTCGCAAGAACATCGTCGATCAGGCCGCGCCTAGAATAATGAGCGGGCCGTACGGACATGTCATGCAACGCCTCCAGATCACTCGAACTGAAGACGTCAGCCAAGCCAACCTCTAGCCGGAAGCGATCATCGGTAAACAGCGCCAAGTACAACGCCGCCCAGTTCGGAGCCTCCAGAACGGCCGCCGAGGTCGACCGTCCGAGCGGCAGGCGCCCGCAAGCCCAGGCCCGCAGAGACTCAGACGGCGGAAGCGCTTCACCATGAGGCAAACTCCCATTGGCGACCGCCATTCGAGCTCGCGCGTCAAACTCCGGTGACCGGCAAAACGCTGAAACAAGTCGCGCTATCGCCCCCCCCGCTCTTGCTTCATGCCTGTCTGCCGGCGAGGGATCCCGCCCCAAAATCAGCTGATAGACACGCGCCACGTCTTCAGGGGTCGCAACCGCCGCCGACATTGATGAAGACCCCAATTTTTCCACTCCAGCCCTGCCACAGGCCTGCGTTAGCTCTTCCGCAACAGCCCGCGCTCGCTCAACTCACCGCCAAGGCCATGCACAAGCTCCACATTTTTTGAGAGGAATTCTTGCGACGTCAAAATGGAATCCCTCAAATCTCTGACACTCATGCCAGCACGCCTAATCGCTATTTGATCGGATTCAACTGAACGTCCAAGGAGTAGCTCATATGCGAAACGGACCTCCATCTCTGTGACAGGTCGTTTTTCTACAGCGTTCCGCTCGCCTTGCTTGCCCAAGACACGAAGCCACACTGACCGAAAATGCTTTCGCTCGTCCTGGATAAATCCGTCCAAAGCCTCTTCTGACGGAAGCTCAAAACCATCCGGAATATGGTCCATAACATTTGTATCGGCAAAACCCTGATCGCGATACGTTTTTTCATTCCAATGCGAGCCAACTTCGCCGATATACTTAGCCCAGCAAGCAAAAGTCATAACTCGAGTTCGACCAAGCAAATTAGTCGCCAAGGCCTTGGCGCCGTCCTGAGAAATCGCGTCGTGCGCATAGCCTAAAGAAATCTGCCACTTCCTGATGGCCGCCTGATCTCTTTGCCTATAATCCTTTCCAACTACGATGTCGTAGTATCCTGAAAGCCGCTCCTTCATCTCCAACCAGTGCCGGCGCGTCAGGCCAAAGCCCCAATGGTGCTCCAATTTTATAAGGTCGCGAATGCGATTTTCCTGCTCGCTTTTCGTCGCCTGATGATCGCCATAGGCTGCGAAATAGCCAATTCGGTCTGACTGCGACACGGCAACCCACACCCGATCCAAGGCTTCGACATAAAATGGCGAAAGCAGCATGTCGTCTTCAAAGAAGTACGCAACCTCTACTTTTAGCTCGTTAAATACGAACGATTCGGCTCGGTCAAAATTTTCACAAATGCCAATATTTTTTTCGGATGCGTGAATAATTCCTGAAGGAAAATACTTCAAAAACAGATCTCTGCAGGATGCTAAATCGTTATCATCAGCATACCTAATGCCGCTATAGGCATTAACGGCACCATCCTGAAAGAAATAAACACCCCTGTCAGATACATTCACCTCTTGCGTAGCAAGAGAATGAAGCACCCTCTCTAGATACTCAGCTCTATTGAAACCAATAATAACGATAGGTGCGGATTTCACTGACATCATAGACCTTCGCGTTCCAGGGAGAAGCCTATCATTTAGCTCACTCATCCTTACTTACAATTTGGCTTATAGCCGAGTCCAAGCAGGTCAGGAAGGATGCCGACCACGCACGACCCAAAAGCTGCCGAGCTCGCCCTATACCCAGGATAGGATTAGCGAATTCCGCAGGATAAAAGCTCACGCAACATCTCGTCCACCCCACGCATTGGCGCCCAGCCTGTGGTCTGCCTGAGCCGGAGGCTATCAATACGGGCCACAGGCGTATCAACAGGCCTGAGGCGAGACGGGTCGACTGTCACCGAAATTTGAGCCCCCGAAAGCTCAACCATTTTTTCAAGCAACTCCTGGATAGAGACAGACACACCAGAGGAAACGTTAAAAACGGAACGAGACGTCAGGGAATTTGAGTGATGTAACAAGGCCAAGTAAGCATCGACGACATCCTCGACGTGAAGGAAGTCTCTCTTGGCCGATAGATTTCCAACCCTGACCTCCGCTCCACCTTCTCTAATCTGCCGCGCAAGCGAGGGGAGAACGAATCGCTCGTCCTGCCCGGCGCCGCTATGATTCGAGGGTCTCGCAACGATCAAGCGGGTCTCTTCCGGAAGAAGATCGGAAATTGCTTTTTCCGCCGCTAGCTTCGTCCAAGCATAACTTGAAGTCGGCCTAGGTATAGTTAACTCATCGACTACACCATCCAAATATGCAGCCCCATAGACCTCGGCCGAACTGACATACAGTAGGGTCGATTTAGGAGACCAACGCGCAATAGCTTCGCCAAGAGCAATGCTTCCGCACAAATTGGTCTTCCACGTGTCGGCAGCGGCCGCTCGCCCGAGACCAACAGACGATTGCGCCGCGAGATGAACGACGACATCGGGCAAGACGCCAGCCAAGGCATTCGAAACGGAGGACGGATCGCAGATGTCCAAGGACACCATGCCTGCACCGCCCTCCCCATCCGAACGAGCGGCAACTACAAGATCGACATCCGCCATCGTGGCGAGGCGTCGAACAAGTCGACGCCCCACAAAGCCACTAGCGCCCGTCACCAGAACTTTGGTCCGCGATCTTCCCTCAACGAGGGGAGCCGCGCTGTCGATTACTCGCTTCGCCGCCACCATCACCGGGCCTCAGCCTTTAACAGGCGCGCCGCCATGGCGGACAAGGTCTGCATCCACCATCTCACGGATCATGTCTTCCATCGTCGTCAGCGGCTCCCAGCCAAGAACCTTCCGCGCCTTGGAAGGATCCCCCAGAAGCACATCCACCTCCGCCGGGCGGAAGAACTGAGGATCGATACGAACATAGGGGTCAGGAGAGAGGCCCACATGGGCAAAAGCGACATTGATCATGTCACGAACGGTCACCGTACGCCCTGTCGCCACGACATAGTCATCAGCAACTTCGTGCTGGAGCATCAGCCACATGGCATGAACATAGTCTCGAGCATGACCCCAGTCACGCTTCGCATCAATATTGCCCATGGCGAGCTCGGTCGCCTTGCCCAGCTTGATGCGGGCCACCGCATCCGTGACCTTGCGCGTCACGAACTCCAGACCACGTAGCGGAGATTCGTGATTGAAGAGAATTCCCGAGCACGCGAACATTCCAAAGCTCTCGCGGTAGTTAACCGTCATCCAGTGCCCCATGAGCTTTGCTACAGCATAGGGGGAACGAGGATAGAAGGGCGTCGCCTCGCTCTGTTGCGGCTCTTGAATGAGGCCGTACATTTCCGACGAGGACGCCTGGTAGAATCGGGCGCCGGGCGCTTCTAGACGAACCGCCTCCAGAACGTTGACGACACCGACGCCAGTGACCTGTGCCGTAAGCGCTGGCTGATCCCATGAGGTTTTTACAAACGACTGCGCCGCAAGATTATAGACTTCGTCCGGCCGCACATCCCGAACGATCCGGCACAGGCCTCCGAGATCGAGCAGGTCGCCATCCACGATCGTGACCTTGTCGGAAATGCCGAGCCAATCGAGCCTATGCGTCGCTATGCCGTAGTGGCTCGAACGCCGAGCAACGCCGAAGACTTCGTAACCCTTTTCAAGAAGAAGAGCTGCCAGATAGGCTCCGTCCTGCCCAGTAACGCCGGTGACTAGTGCACGCTTAGCCATAGAAATACCCATTCTTTGATAGCAAATTAATATCTAATTTGAAGCCAAGACAGCTCCAACCACAACCCCACTGACTACACCTCGAAGCCCTTCTCGATTGTAGCAATGCCCGACGTCATCATAACCGCTTCCAGCACACTCATCCGAGCGTCTGAATTTTTCACCGAGGCGAAACCGAGCTTAGAGAGACCAATTACGAAATCGCGATTTTCACCCTCGGCGACCTTATAGTCGCCCTCGACTTCGAAAGTCAGGCGGCATAGCCCGCCATGACCAACGCGCCCCCGGATGTAGATAGCCTTTCCTCCCTTGAGCGTCTCAAGCGAGAAGTGCCGCAAAGCAGACCGATCGCTGTCATCCAGCGCAATCGTCATGTTCGCAGCCCGCTTGGCCCAAGGGGCTGCGCTAATGCCCACATAGACGACGATCGACGTCCCCTCTTCCAAGCCCGTTTCAAACGCGACCTGGCCGTACGCCCCCTTCATCCAGGCCCCCCAAGCCTCCGGTTGATAGAAGGATTGCGCGAGCATGAGCCCAAGAGGACTGCGAACATAGTTCGTCAGCTTGACACGGCGGTCAGCGATATCTCCAGGGGTGAACAGCACTCCCTCGGAAAGCTGCGGATGACGCGCCGGAACCACAGGCTCGGTCTTGGCGAGGCCAACCTTCTCGACGAAATCAATCGCAACATCCGACCAAGAACGCGGTTGGAAATCGGAAGCAATTGAAGCCCGGCGCGATGCAAGCAAATCCCTGTCGCGTAGAAGTCGCCCGATAACCTCAACCCCCGATGCAATGTTGTAGGGGTCGACATAATCAACGAAAGCTCCCCCTACCTCAGGGATGGAAGAGCTGTTGGAGGCAACGCAAGGTGTTCCTGCCAAAAGACTTTCACCGACAGGCAACCCCCAACCCTCAACGAAGCTGGTGAACACTGTAAACAAAGCGGATCCGTAAACCGCAGACAACTCGGCATCCGAAAGATCATGGACAATATGGACACGGCCGCCCAGATTATTCGTCGTCTCCAACAGATCGGTCAGGCCGCTAATGCGCCACCCTTTTCGTCCGACAAAAACCAAATCCGGTACGTCAACACCGCTGTCGATCAGGCTTTTCCAAACATCCAATACGTAGAGATGGTTCTTTCGTCCTTCGATGGTGGACACATAGGCTACATACTCTCGCCCCCGCACCCTCTGCAGCGCGGCAGGCCAGCGCCCGTCCAGCTTGCCGTCAGCGGTAAGAGAATGAGCCAGGGGAACCGTAGCCATCGGTATCCGACGCCCGTCATTCTTCTCCAGATATTCAGACAAAACGCTGCGCGTATAATCCGAAATAGTGAGAATAAAATCTGCGACGAGACAAAGATCGGCGAGCGCCGTGGAGAAGGCCCGAGTCAAATCCGCATCGCAGAATTGAGGATGACTGATCGGGATCAAATCATAAACATAGGCGCCGATACGCGCCCCGGACCATTTGGCAGGCAGGAAGGAACTCAGCGTGTTGCCGTGCCCCCAAAACGCCCCCAGCAATACAATGGTGTGACCTTCACCAACCTTAACCGGCTTCGAAGTTCGTTCTGCTGCGCTTAGAAGTTCATCCAGTCGAGCCCGCTCCACTCGCGCGCCCGACGCATAGACGATGAGGTTCCGAACCGCGGACTTATCAAGACGCCAATACTCAGCCGGCCCGAGGCTGCCCGTCAGGTCCGACAGGATAAATTCTGAACCTTCAACCGCAGATTCGATCAGATGCATGGCGATACCCGCCTGCACCCGCTGGATACCCGACATCGTCGGATGAGCCTTTAGGTATCCAAAAAGATCCTGGAGGGCGTAGAAGGTGGTGTCGGAAACCGCATCCTCCGCAGGAAGCCCCCTAATCTTAATCCGAACTTGATGAATATCCTCATCGATCCCAGAGCCTCCCGAAATATCTTTCGATTTCTCAAGAATATTCAAGGCCTCCATATAGCGCGACTGAGCCTTGAGTAAGTGCCCCAGATGTAGATAGATATCCGCGTCGTCAGGCCGAGAAGAAGCTGCCGTTCTGTACGCCGTTTCAGCTTCTTTGAACTTTCCACACTCCTTAAGAACGTGACCATACTGAACCCATATGTCAGTGTCGTCAGGCCGATCCTTCAGATGCTTTGCGTAAGCCTGCTCCGCGGCCGGCCATTCCCGTGCATCGCGGTGAGCATCGCCGATTTTCCGAAAGTTCGTCGCTCGACGCAGAGCCATGGGTATCCCTATCATTCAGTAGCAGCCTCGGATGCTGCCGGTTGCACATAGACTATTTCATCTCTTGGCAACAACCGCGTTTGCGGACTGAAATAGCCCAGCTTCCTGTCTGAAATGCGCACTAGAAAGCGCCCTCGGACTCTTCTGCGACTGCGCGCCGCTCGCCAAGCCCACCGAACTCACACATCCCAGCGTTACGCACGGAGACCGTTAGTCGGAGCAACCCCAGACAGGTGCGTCATTCCGCCGCCACGTTAGGCACGGACACAGGCTCGTTCAAATTCAGCCAAGACGTGATCCAGCACCCTATGCACGCACGCATCCTCCCCCCGAGTGGCGAGAGACGCTAAAAGACCGAAGACGCGTTGACCGAGTTCAGGCAAAAAATCTTCGTCATCAGCCTTCTGCCGTCGAAGCTCTGACGAAAGAAATCCGTCCACCCCGCTCTCACTCCCCGCATGCATTTCAACACCCAGGCGCACTGCCATCAGCTTAAACTGCGAGCGCCAATCTTGAAGAAATGATGGCCACATCATGAAATGACGTGGATGCGAACGACTTGAAAGCTCCGCCTCCAGCACATGACGCAACCAGAGCTTCGCACCATCTTCCAGGGCCATCTGATTACGAGCATTCAGTGAGCGAGCAACTTCCGCCGGATGCCTCAGCGGAATGACGACCGCCGGACGGTAGCCAGCCCCCTCAAGAATCTCCCTCCAGAACGGATAGAAGCGGCAGATCCTCGGGTCCTTCAGGACGATAACCGGTGCGTCGTTGAATTCAGAAGCCAGGACAGCAGCCGCTTCTTGAGCGAAATCGACGCCCAGACATGAAGGCAGGGCCTGCCAATCGCTCCATGAAGAGCCATGTGATGCGAGGATCCGATCGTTCAAAGCGACCACCACATCACTTTCCCAAAAACCCTTGGGGTTATCTGGAGCCGGCCGCATCAGCGTTTGTGGCGGCGCCGCTCCGGCCAATGCCAATGCCCCCGCCGTTGAGGACGTGCCGCTCCGATGCATGCCCAGAACTACAAAAGCTGTCTTCATTCAGAACGCTCAACGATGGAAGCGGCGCCCGATACCGCTAAAATATGGCGACAGCGTCGACCCCTGCTACCGAATAGAAAGGTCAACGAATCCGGGCAGCCCATTCAACCTTCCGGTCGCTGACAACTGCCCAAACGCAGCCATGATATGATAGAAGGAGCTCGCAGGTGCGGCTTCATTGATAAAGTGGCGAGCATCTAGACGTTTGTCGCGCCACAGACCTTCTGGCGTCAGATAGAGCCAGAGCGCACGCATTGCAGAGGCAGCGTCTTCGAGCAAAATCGTACGCTGGCCGTCTTGAGCATACTGAGAAAGAATAAGCGAAGCCTTTAGCCACTCGGTTTGCGGCCAAAGGCGAGCTCGATCGCCACGTGGCTGACCGTCGTCATTGACAGCATCAAGAGCTCGGCGGTCTCGTTCGGTCACACCCTTGATTCCAAAGGCGTAAAGTGAGCGCGCGAGATCCAAGGCCGCTGGATCGTTTCGATTGGCCGAGTAGCGAGCCAACAGCCAAGCCCATTCGAACTGATGCCCCGGCTCCACCAGACGCCCTGCATCACCTTCCGCCGGCGTCCAATCTTCGCAGAAAAACTCGCGCAGAAAGCCTCCTTTGGGATCAATGAATGCGCGACGGGCCAAACCGACGATCCTGTCCGCCAGTCGCCCCCATTCTGCGTCGCCCCCGCCCTCCTCCCATGCCAGGCAGGCTTCAAGCAGATGCATATGAGCATTAGATTGATAGGGATAATTTCCCGCCTCCTTGAAGCCACCGCCTTCAAGCTCATCATCCAGTAGACGGCCGCGAATTCTCATCGACAAGACTTCGAAGTCATTGTCCGGGACCGCGCTACGCGCCGCTTCTAGCGCGAGCATCACAAACGCCTGATCATAAACCAGCGCATTATCATCTAAAGACGTGCCATCAGCATTCAGTAGCGCCCGGCACAAACCATCAGGTCGTAAGTAGACCTCCTTGATTTGATTGACGCCGTCAGCAACTATCCTTTTCCATGGGCCGCCCCACCCATGCCGCCCCGCCTCTGAGTAGGTCCAGACCTGACGCGCCTGTACGCGCGCTCGTCGCGTCCCCGAAACAGGCCGCCCCTCCAAGCTCAACGTCTCCGCGAACGCCCCATTATCCGCCTGCCCCAGGCTGCTCCAGAGAGGCAGAGCGCGGAGGCGCAACCACTCCGAGAAACGAAGAGATTCCGCACTCAAGCTTTCTATAACGGGCCTAGAGAAATCAAGATACTGCGGAGAGCTCGACCTTATCCGGGAGACCAGTTGCTTTACATCTTGAGAACGACTCAAATCGCACACAAGAACGGCGTCTTTTTCAGCGATAATCGCTAGGTCTTTGACGCCTAGAGCCGCAACGAGAACCCCGTCAGGCGCACGCACCAGGCACCCCTCGACGTCCTCAAAGATATGCTGCCCAACGTCGCCTTCCCCGGTGGCCGCCACGGCGTCCCACGCCCCGAGATCAGACCAGTCAAACTCGACCTCCAGCACGGACGCCAAAGTCGTTCTTTCCATGACTGCGTAGTCAATTGATATCTTTGGAGCCTCGCCAAACGAGTCGCCAATAACCTCGATCCGTCCAGGAACAATGCTCTTCATCGCTCTGCGAACCGCAACTTCAACGCCCGGCGCGTGCGCTTGAAGCTCCTTCACCAAGGTGCTGGCACGAACAATAAAATTGCCACTATTCCAAAGATAACCTGAGTTAATATAGGATTTAGCCGTAGTAATGTCAGGCTTTTCTCTAAAGAACTCAATCGCCGACAGGCCCTGACCGGCCGGTTTTATGTAACCATACGCCGACGAGGGTTCCGTCGGCTTGACGCCCAGCGTCACAATTCGTCCTGTCGCAGCACCTTCTACCGCCTGCATGACAGAGGAGCGAAACGCCGCATCATCCCTCACATGATGGTCTGAAGATACAAAGACGTTGATCCCACTGGGATCACGCGCTTCGGTCCAGAGTGCGGCGGCAGCCATGGCGGCCGCCGAATCACGCGGCTCAGGCTCGAGAAGAATATGAGCATCCAGCCCAATCTCCGCCAACTGGTCGAGTATCCAGTCGCGGTGGCCCACTCCCCCAACCACAACCAACTCGCCGCCTTTATCGGCAAGAGAAGCGACACGAATGACCGTTTCTTGGAATAGTGAGCGGTTGCCCGCAAGAGGTATGAACTGCTTCGGACGAGCCGGTCGCGACGCGGGCCAAAGACGGGTACCAGCCCCACCACACATAATCACAGGAAATATAGACATGAGCCTTCTCCTAGACCACTTGCCAGGCCGTGCGAAGCTCGTACCGCGGCAAGCCTAGGAAGAAGGCGGCGCGCGAGCACCCCGCCTCTGACCTGTTTGCTTAATGACAGGCCAGAATCCCATTGTATTTGCGACGGTGACGCAGGTCGCTTTCATCGTGACTCGCGCGCCCTTCGCCGCTATCGAGCGGCCATTATGAAAGAGACTGAACGGCAATCCGAGGAACGCAGTTGGGAGACGGCGAAGACGCTCGCCGAGGCCCTGCCCTATATCCAGGTTTATGACCGCGAGACCGTGGTCATCAAATACGGCGGCCACGCCATGGGCGAGAGCGCCGTGGCCAAGCAGTTCGCCGCCGATGTGGTGCTGCTGAAACTGATGGGCGTGAACCCCGTCGTGGTCCACGGCGGCGGCCCGCAGATCAGCGCCATGCTGGACAAGGCGGGCGTGAAATCCGCCTTCGTCGACGGCCTGCGCGTGACGGACAAGGACACCATGCAGGTGGCCGAGATGGTCCTGTCCGGCGCGGTCAACAAAGAGATCGCCCACTGGATCACCGTCGCCGGCAAGGAAGCGGACGTGCGCGGCGTCGGCCTGTCGGGCAAGGACGCCGGCCTGCTGACGGTCGAGAAGACCAAACGCACCAAGCGCGATCCCGACAGCATGATCGAGCACGAGGTCGATCTGGGCTTCGTCGGCGAGCCGACCAAGGTCGATCCCAAGCTGATCAAGGGCCTGATCGCCTCCGAGACCGAGGACTGGGTTCCGGTCATCGCCCCCATCGGGGTGGCCGAGGACGGCATGACCTATAACGTCAACGCCGACACGGTGGCGGGCGCCGTCGCCGGATCGCTGGGCGCCAAGCGGATGCTGCTGCTGACCGACGTGGCGGGCGTGAAGGGCGCGGACGGCGAGATCATCCGCCAGATGAACCTGGAAGAAGCGCAAGGCCTGATTGACACCGGCGTCGCCAACGGCGGCATGATCCCCAAGCTGGAGACGGCCATGGCCGCCGTCCGCGCGGGCGTCGAGGCCGTGGTCATCCTGGACGGACGTCGCCCCCACGCCATGCTGGTCGAGTTGTTCACCGAGTTCGGGGCGGGCACCCTGGTGAAGGCCCAGTGACGGCAAGCGTGACCACTCAGCCGTTCGCGGCGAGCACCGAGATCGGCGCCGACCTGCGCCATGTCCGGTCCTGGGTGTTCGATCTCGACAACACCCTCTACCCGCCGGAAAGCCAGTTCCTGAAACAGGTCGAACAGCGCATCAACCAGTATGTGGTGCGCACGTCGGGCCTGGCCTCGGCCGAGGCGCTGAGCGTGCAGCGCGGCTATCTGCACGACTACGGCACCTCGCTCGCCGGGCTGATGCTGCATTACGAAATCGATCCGCACGACTTCCTGGCCGAGGTCCACGACGTGCCGCTGGACGTGCTGACGCCCGATCCCGGCCTGCACGCGGCGCTGGAACGCCTGAGCGGACCGCGCCTGATCTTCACCAACGGCTCGATCGGCCACGCCCGGCGGGTGATGGAGAAGCTGGAGCTGACGCGCTTCTTCGACGGGGTCTTCGCTCTGGAAGACGCCGACCTGATCCCCAAGCCGGACCCGCGCACCTTCGACAAGATGCTGGCCCGGTTCGGCGTCGATCCGACCACCGCCTGCTTCTTCGAGGACACGCCCAGGAACCTGGAGCCGGCTCACGTCCTGGGCATGACCACGGTTCTGGTCGGCCCCAAGGCCTTCACGGCCGAGGGCGCGCACATCCAACACCGGGCCGCCACCGTCGGCCCCTTCCTGACCACCGCCATGCTGGACGGAGATCCGCAATGACCGACCTGACCCATCTGGAATCCGTCATCGAAGCCGCCTGGGAGGCCCGCGCCGAGGTCTCCGCCGCCACGCGCGGCGAGGTGCGCGACGCCGTCGACACCGCCCTGGCCCTGCTCGACGCCGGTCAGGCCCGCGTCGCCACGCGCGGCGAGGACGGCGTCTGGACCACGCACCAGTGGCTGAAGAAGGCCGTGCTGCTGTCCTTCCGCCTGAACGACAACATCATCATGCGCGCGGGCCACGCCCCGACCCTGCCGCTGTCGGCGGATCACCCGGTCGCCGTCGGCCCCTTCTGGGACAAGGTGCCCAACAAGTTCGGCGACTGGAGCGCCGCCGACTATCAGGCCGCCGGCTTCCGCTCGGTGCCGGGCGCCGTCGTCCGTCGCGGCGCGCACGTGGCCAAGAACGTGGTGCTGATGCCGTCCTTCGTGAACATCGGCGCCTTCGTCGATGAGGGCTCGATGGTCGACGCCTGGGCCACGGTCGGGTCGTGCGCCCAGATCGGCAAGAACGTCCACCTGTCGGGCGGCGCCGGCATCGGCGGCGTGCTGGAGCCGCTGCAGGCCAACCCGACCATCATCGAGGACGGCTGCTTCATCGGCGCCCGCGCCGAGGTGGCCGAGGGCGTCATCGTCCGCGAAGGCGCGGTCCTGGCCATGGGCGTCTATCTGTCGGGCTCGACCAAGATCGTCGACCGCGCCACCGGCGAGGTCTTCCGCGGCGAGGTTCCGGCCTATTCGGTCGTGGTGCCGGGCGCCCTGCCCGACCCGAACGGCGGCCCGAGCCTGTATTGCGCCGTCATCGTCAAGCGCGTCGACGCCCAGACCCGCGCCAAGACCGGCGTCAACGAACTGCTGCGCGACTAGGGTCACAAACGGGAAATTGCTCCGCATCTCCCCCGAAACGGGCTCGCCAAGGCTGCAATCTGTGGCCTAATGCCCCCCTGAACTCGGGGGAGACGGAAAAGTGGCTTTCAAGCATCTGCGCGGCGTGGCGGTTTCGGTGGGCCTGGTCTGCCTCTCGGCCTTTCCCTTGGCGGCATGCGGCGGGGGCGGCGGAGGAAGCGGCGGCGGGATCGTGACGCCGCCACCCCCGCCTCCACCTCCACCTCCACCACCTCCGCCTCCGCCGCCTGCGTCGCCGTCTGAAAACTCCGCCGAGTACCGCCGCAACTTCGGCGTCGTGAATACGGGCGCCATCGCCGCCTGGAACACCGGGGCGACGGGACGTGGGATCACGGTCAGCGTGGTCGACAGCGGCATCAAGCTGGATCACCAGGATCTGGCGGTGAACATCTCGTCCGCCTCCACCGACATCATCGCCGGCCGCAACCAGCCGCATGGCCCCGACGGCCACGGCACCGGCGTATCCGGCGTCATCGCCGCCGCCTTCAACGGCTATGGCACGGTCGGCGTCGCCTATAATTCGACGATTCTTTCGATCCGCGCCGACGTCAGCGACTGCGACAAACCCGAGGACACCGTCTGCTTCAGAGGCGGCGATCTGGCCCGGGCCCTGGACTACGCCGTTCAGAACGGCGCCAAGATCATCAACCTGTCGCTGGGCGGCGAAGGCCCGCTGGGCGGCGCGTTCGAGGCCGCGCTGCAGCGCGCCGTCAACGCCGGCGTCGTCTTCGCCATCGCCTCAGGCAATGCGGCCGACGCCAACCCGGAGTGGCCGGGACGCTACGCCAGCGATCCCCGCTTCGCCGGAGGGATCATCGTCACGGGCGCCCACGACAGCGCCAATCAGATCGCCGACTTCTCCAACCGCGCCGGTGTTTCCCAGACCTACTTCCTGTCCGCGCCAGGCGTTCAGATCTACACCGACTGCGAGGGGACCTCCTGCTGGGTCGCCAACGGCACCTCCTTCGCCTCACCCGCCGTGGCGGGGGCCCTAGCCCTGCTGCTGGAAGCCTTCCCCAACCTCACGGGCCGCGAAGCCGTCGACATCCTGCTGCGCACGGCGCGTGACGCGGGCGACCAAGGCGACGACATAGTCTATGGCCGCGGTCTTCTGGACATCGCCCAGGCCTTCCAACCGGTCGGCGCCACCTCCTCGCCCCAGGTTACCGGCTCAGCGGTGCGGGTCGCCATCGAGCCGGGCGCCTATGTCGGCGGTCCGTTCGGCGACGCCATGGGCCGCACACAGGCCCTGAACACCATCGGCTATGACGAGTACGAACGCCTGTTTCGCATCGATATGGGCGAGGCCTATCGCATTGCGCCACGTCGCAGCTATCAGCCCGAAAACCCCACGCCCATGCGCCAGTCGCAGGTGACGATGGACGGCCCCGGCGGGGCGAAGCTGTCGCTGGTCGCCGCCGTGCCGGTCGAGACGCCCGAGCCGATCCTGAACCGCTACACGCCCTTCGACGCGCCCTGGCTGGGCGACGAGATCAGGCAGGAAGCCCTGTTCGACGTCACCGCCGGACGGATGTCCTTCGCCGCCTGGCAGGGCAAGGGCGGGTCGCGCTCGCCCTTCCGCACCGGATCGGGCGACGGCTTCGCCGCCCTGGCCCAGGCTGACCACGCGGTGCGCGGGGCCATGGTCTTCGACGGCCTGGGCTTCGGCCCGCTGACGCTCAGCGCCGAGACCGGCGCCGGCGACCGCCGCGCCCCGCTGCGCTCGGTCGAGCAGGACGTCTCCTCCTACGCCCGGGCGGCGCTGGACTGGCGCGGCGAGCATGGCGGCCTGTCGTTCAGCATGGGGGCGCTGGACGAGAAGATGGGGCCGCTGGGCGCCTATATGCCGACGCGTTCGGACTTCGCCCTGCCGTCGCGCACCCGTTTTGCGGCCTTCGGCGGCGACCTGTCGCTGGGGCGCGGTCTGGTCCTGAGCGGCGAGGCCGGCTTCGGCCGCACCGAGATCGAGGGCCGGTTCCTGAACCTGTCCAGCGCGGCCGTCAGCTCGACCTGGCGCCTGGCCCTTCAGTCGGATTGCCCGTCCTGGGCGCTCGGCTGTAGCCGCCTGACCTGGGAGATTTCCCAGCCGCTGCGGATCGAGAGCGGGACCTTCAGCGCCGTCCTGGCCGACGTGCCGCTGGAGTATTTCGACCCCGTCACTTTCTCGGAGCGCCGCTTCTCGGCCAGCCCCTCGGGGCGTCAGATCGACGTCAGCGTTCGCAGCCTGCACCCCCTGCCCGGCGGCTCCATGTTGCAACTGGAGGCTGTCGCCAGCCGCGACGAACAACACCGCGCGGGCGCGCCCACTGGCTACGCCTTGCTGGGCAGCTGGCGACGCGGCTTCTGATCCCGCAATTCCAGACATGAGAAAGGCCGGCGGAGCGATCCGCCGGCCTTTTGCATTTCAGCCCTGAAGCTGGCCTTAGCGCTCGACGCACATGGCCACGCCCATGCCGCCGCCGATGCACAGGGTGGCCAGGCCCTTCTTGGCGCCCGAGCGCTTCATCTCGTGCAGCAGGGTCGTCAGGACGCGGGCGCCCGAGGCGCCGACCGGGTGGCCGATGGCGATGGCGCCGCCGTTGACGTTCACCTTGGCCGTATCCAGACCCAGTTCCTTGACCACGCACAGCGACTGGGCGGCGAAGGCTTCGTTGGACTCGATCAGGTCCAGATCGGCGACGGTCCAGCCGGCCTTCTCCAGCGCCTTCTTCGAGGCCGGGATCGGGCCGGTGCCCATGATCGAAGGATCGACGCCCGCCGTGGCCCAGGACGCGATGCGGGCCAGAGGCTCCAGACCGCGCGCCTTGGCTTCATCGCCCGACATCAGCACCAGAGCGGCGGCGCCGTCATTGATGCCCGAGGCGTTGGCGGCCGTGACCGAGCCGTCCTTGACGAAGGCGGGCTTCAACTTCTCCATCGCCTCGATGGTGGCGCCGTGGCGGATATATTCGTCCTGATCCACGACCACCTCGCCCTTGCGGGTCGAGATGGTCACCGGGGCGATTTCGTCGACGAACTTGCCGGCCTTCTGGGCGGCCTCGGCCTTGTTCTGCGAGGCGACGGCGAAGGCGTCCTGGGCGGCGCGGTCGATCGACCACTTGTTGGCGATGTTCTCGGCCGTCTGGCCCATGTGATAGCCGTGGAAGGCGTCGATCAGGCCGTCCTGCAGCATGCTGTCCTTGAAGCCCAGCTCGCCCATCTTCTGGCCGTTGCGCAGCTGGGCGGTGTGGGGCGACTGGCTCATGCTTTCCTGACCGCCGGCGACGACGATCTTCGCATCGCCCTGAGCGATCTGCTGATAGGCCAGGGCCACGGCGCGCAGGCCCGAGCCGCACAGCTGGTTCAGGCTCCAGGCCGGGGTCTCGTTGGGCAGACCGGCGCCGATCGAGGCCTGACGCGCCGGGCCTTGGCCCGCGCCCGCCTGCAACACCTGGCCCAGGATGACCTCGTCCACGTCGGCGGCGGCCACGCCTGCGCGCTCCAGCGCCGCCTTGATGGCGACCTCACCCAGCTTGGAGGCGGGCAGGCTGGACAGGGCGCCGAGGAAGGAGCCGACCGGGGTGCGGGCGGCGGAAACGATCACTACGTCAGTCATGATATTCACTCCGGGGAGAAATTCTGCGCGAGGTTGTGCCGCATTCCACATCCCGCGTCACCTTTCGCAAGTGCGAAGTTCAGCACTTCGTCATCATCCGGGCGCATTCTGACGGGAACGATCCTCACGGCGAACGCTTTTCAGGAGTGATGCTGGTGCGGCTGAAATCCTTGGCGCGACGGGTGTGGACGCCCGACGACCTCGACATGATCGAGCATTACCAGTCGCGCGCCGAGCGCCTGGCCGATCTGTGGGTTCATATCGTCGGCCTGGGTCTGGCGGCGGTCGGCGGCGTCGTCCTGGCGGTGCTGGCGGGACTCTACAGCGGGATCAGCGCCGTGGTGTCGACCGCCATCTACGCCGTCTGCCTGCTGGCCATGCTGACGGCCTCGACCATCTACAACCAGACCCACCCCTGCGCCGCCCGGCCCGTGCTGCGGCGCCTCGACGAGGCGGCCATCTTCCTGATGATCGCCGGCAGCTACACCCCCTTCACCACCCAGAGGTTCGAGGGCGCCTGGTCGATCGGCTTCACCCTGGCCGTCTGGCTGATGGCCCTGACCGGGGTGGGGGTGAAGATGTTCGCCCCGCGCATTTCCGACGTCTTCTGGAGCGGGGTCTATGTCCTGTTCGGCTGGGTGGCGATCTTCGCGCTGAAGCCGATGATCGAGACGGTGCACCCGCTGGCCCTGGGTCTCTTGGTCGCAGGCGGCCTGATCTACACCTCAGGCGTCTTCGTCTTCATCAGTCAGAAGGTGAAGTTCCGCCGCGCCATCTGGCATGGCTTCGTCGTCGCCGGGGCCGGCGTGCACTGGGCCGCCATCCTGATCGGGGTGGTCCTGGCGCCCGGCGCAGCCTGACCGATAAGCGCCCTCTGGCCTTCGCGCGCGCAACGCGTGATAGTGCGGCGTTGCAACAACGCGAGAACAAGCGTGAACGACAAGAAATCCGAGGGCGGAAAAACCCGTGACGGCGTCGTCGTCATCAAGAAATATGCGAACCGGCGGCTCTATAACACCGCCACCAGCGCCTATGTGACGCTGGAAGACCTGGCGCAGATGGTGCGCGAGGGGGTCGAATTCGTCGTCTATGACGCCAAGACCAACGACGAACTGACGCGTCAGATTCTGACGCAGATCATTTTCGAGGAGGAAAGCCGGGGCGAAGCCCTGCTGCCCGTCCAGTTCCTGCGCCAGCTGATCGGCTTCTACGGCAACTCGATGCAGGCGGTCCTGCCGTCCTATCTCGAGATGTCGCTGGACAGCTTCAGCCGTCAGCAGGAGCAGCTGCGCAGCCAGTTCACCCGCACCTTCGCCGGCACGCCCGGCGGCGGCCTGATGGAAGAAGCCGTGCGCCAGAACATGGCCATGTTCGAACGGGCCATGAAGATGTTCCCTGGCATGGCCGCCTATGGCCGTCCCGAAGCCGAGCCTGACAAGGCCGCCGAGCCTGAGCCGGCGCCCAAGGCGGCGTCGGCGGACCCCGCCCTGGACGAAATGCGTCGCCAGATGGACGAGATGCGCGCCCAGATCGACCGCCTGGCCGGCGCCGGAAAATGACCGACGGCGTGCGCCCGGTCGGCCCGCTGGAGGGGCCCACGGTGCAGGAACGCCGCGAGGGCGACCGGCGCGAGCGTGATCGCCGCGCCGCCAAGGCCGAGGCCGAGGCCGAAAAGACCGGCGCCCTGGTCCCGGCGGGCGAGCGGGTCGATCATGCCGCCTCCCCGGCAAAGCCTGCCGTGTCGCCCCTCGCCCCGCCAGCCCTGTTCGCCGCCCAGGTTCTTGGCCAGAAGGGGCAGAAGCGTGGACTGAAGGGCGGACCGCCGGTGCTGGACGCGGCCCGTTCCACCTATCTGGGCGCGGAATACTCGGGCCAGCGCGACCGCCGCCCCCGCGTAGGCAAGGCGAAGCAGACCGAAATCTAGGGCGCCCCGTTTGTATGGCATGGCGCTTGCGACGGCTCCGATGTCTTCGACCGGAGTTTCGTCCATGGCCGTCCTCAACCTCGCCGCCCGCCTGTTCGACGTGACCGTGGTCGCCCTGGTCTTCGTCGCCTTCAGCTAGGCCCGAGACCGCTCAGCGCGGGTTCATGTCGAAGTCGCGCCGCGAGGCGATGATGGTGACGATGAAGCCCGCCAGCACGTCCAGCAGCACCATGGTCAGGATCAGGAAGAAGACTGATCCTGCAAAACCCGGCAGCAGCAGAAACTCGACCAGACAGACCACGAACAGCGCCATCGACAAGGCGTGATTGACGATGGCCACCCGCTGGCTGGAGGTCGACTTCAGCAGTTCGACAAACAGCAGGATCAGCGACAGGAAGAGGATCAGCTCGCCTATGCTGATGCTCCAGCTCGCGCCCGAGGTCATGGGCACGCGGAACAGCACCTCATCCAGCACCGCCGACGGTCCGAGCAGGGGATCGACACCTGCCCCGCCAAGCAGGATCACCAGATTGTAGATCACGACCGGCACGATCAGCAGCGGTATGGCGATCAGCATGGGCGGTCCCTCCAGGTCGCCCTGCTTACCCCGGTTTCCGGCGCGCGGCCATATGGCCCCCACGACCAGAATGGCGGGATCAGAACTCGCTGATGGCACCCGGGCGACGCGAGCGCGACTTCAGCCACATCACGCCCAGCAGGTCCGAGAACGACGCCCGCAGCCGCCCCCAGTTGGTGTATTTGGACCGACCGACTTCGCGGTGTCTGTGATCGACCTCGAGATAGCGGTTCTCATAGCCCTCGCGGATCGTCAGGGCCGGCAGGTAGCGGTGGATGTGATCGAAGTAGGGCAGACGCAGGAAGACGTCGCGCCGGAAGGCCTTGAGCCCGCAGCCGGTGTCGTCGGCGTCGTCGGACAGCAGTTTCCTGCGGATACGGTTGGCCCAGATCGAAGCCTGACGCTTGGCGTTCGAATCCTGACGCTTGGCGCGGACGCCGCCGACCAGGGCGACATTGGCGGGCGCCGCGATCAGGGCGTCGGCCAGACGCGGAGCGTCGGCGGGCGGGTTCTGGCCGTCGCCGTCCAGGGTGACGATGATGGGCGCCCGCGCCGCCAGGACCCCAGTGCGCACCGCGCGGCTCTGACCCGCATTGGTCGCATGCGACAGCACCCGCAAGGTCGGCAGCTCCGCCATCGCCGCCTGAAGCTCGGCCAGGGTGGAATCCCGGCTGGCGTCGTTGACGAAGATCATCTCATAGGACCGCCCCGCGAAGGCCTCGGCGATCTCCCGCGCCAGAGGCACGGCCGCGCCGGATTCGTCATGCACAGGCACGACGACGGAAATTTCAGGAGTCGAGGCAGAGCTATCGGTCATCGTCGCTCTGTAGCGCATCGCCGGGGGCGAGGAAAACGGGGGACGCGCGACCAATCCAAAGCTGAAGCTTCCGGGGGGCGGCGTCGGCGTGATACGACAGCGCCATGAACCGCCCGAACCTGGATCACCTCATCGCCGGCTGGCGCGGCCCCGTTCTGGCGGCCCTGCTGGCCCTGCTCGCCGGCCTGCCTAGCCTGATGCTGCTGCCGCCCCTGGACCGCGACGAAAGCCGCTTCGCCCAGGCGACGGCCCAGATGCTGGAAAGCGGCGACTATGTCGACATCCGCTTCCAGGACGAACCGCGCTGGAAAAAGCCAGTCGGCATCTACTGGATGCAGGCCGTGGCCGTCGGTCTGACCTCGGACGTCGAAGACCGCAACATCCAGCCCTACCGCCTGCCGTCCCTGTTCGGGGCCATGCTGGCCGCCTGGGCCGTGGCCTGGGCGGGCGCCGCCCTGTTCGGCAATCGCGCAGGTTTCCTGGCCGGAGCCATGCTGGGCGCGACCTTCCTGCTGTCATCCGAAGCGGGCATCGCCAAGACCGACGCCATGCTGTGCGGCCTGACCACCCTGTCGATGGCGGCCCTGGCGCGAATCTATATGGCGACGCGGGCCAATGAGAAGCCGGTGCGCTGGCACAAGCTGCTGTTCTGGCTGGGAATTGGCCTGTCGATCCTGATCAAGGGGCCGATCGGGCTTCTGGTCGTGGCCCTGTCGATCATCGCCCTGTCGGTCTGGGACCGAAACATCAAGTGGCTGGGCAAGCTGGGCTGGGGCTGGGGCTTGCCTCTGGTGGCCCTGCTGGTCGGTCCCTGGGCCATCGCCATCACCATCGCCACGGACGGCGGCTTCTGGCGTGAAGCCATCGGCGGCGATCTGGCGCCCAAGCTGGCCGGCGCCCACGAAAGCCACGGCGGCTTCATCGGCATGTACGCCCTGCTGTCGCCCCTGCTGTTGTTCCCCGTCACCCTGATGCTGCCCGCCGCCCTGTCGACCGGGTGGCATCGCCGCGCCGAGCCGGCCATCCGCTTCGCCGTTTGCTGGCTGATCCCCGCCTGGCTGATGTTCGAGATCGCCCCGACCAAGCTGTGGCACTACACCCTGCCCACCTTCGGCGCGATCGCGCTTCTGGCCGCCGCCGCCCTGACCCAGCCGATCGGCAAGGTCTCGCGCATTTCCGGCGCCCTGCTGGGCCTGTTCGCCGCTGTCGTCATCTGCGCCATCACCGTCTATGGCCTGACCGAGTTCGGGCGTTCGACGGCCCAGACCTGGGCCACCGTGACCATCGTCTTCGCCGTCATGGCGGCGGCGGTCGGCGGCTTCCTGCTGGTCAACCGGGCGGCGATCACCGGGGTGCTGGCCGCCATCGCGTGCGGCGTCATCGCCCACGCCGGTCTGGCCGGGACCATCCGTCAGTTGCGCCCCCTGTCAATCGCGCCGCGCTTGGTGAAAACCATGGAGTCGGCCGAGTTGAGCCCGGCCCAGGGCCGCTATCCGGGGCCGGTGGCCATCACCACCTTCCATGAACCCAGCTTCGTCTTCCTGACTGGGCGCGACACCCAGTTGACCGACGGCCCCGGCGCCGCTCGCGCCCTGGCCGAGGGCCGCCCCGCTATCGTCGAGGCCCATGACGACGAGGCCTTCCGCCGCGCTCTGGCGGATCTCGGCGCCGCCGGACGCGCTGTCGGCGTGGTCAGCGGTCACAACTACTCCTCGGGCGACGACGTGCGTCTGACCGTCTATGCCCCCGCCGGGGCAGGCGAGCGGAGCGCGCGCTGATGGGCCGCTTCATCCAGATCGTCGAGGTCGGGCCCCGCGACGGCCTGCAGAACGAAAAGGCCGTGCTGAGCCCCGCCGTCCGCGCCGACTTCGTGCGCCGCCTGGAAGCCGCCGGCGCCAAGCGCATCGAGGCCGTCAGCTTCGTTCATCCCAAATACGTACCGCAGATGGCGGGCGCCGAAGAGGTCATGGCCGCCCTGCCCCCGTCTGAGGGGCACAGCCGCATCGGCCTGGTCCTGAACGGCAAGGGCTATGACCGGGCGCTGGGCACGGCGGTGGACGAGGTCAATGTCGCCATGTCCGCCACCGACGGCTTCGGCCTGAAGAACCAGGGGCTGAATGTCGATCAGCAGGTGCAGATGCTGTCCGACATCATGGCGGGCCGCGCCAATGCGGCCGGTGCGCCCGGCGCGACGCCGAAGCTGACGGCCACCCTGTCCTGCGTCTGGGGCTGCCCCTTCGACGGCGAGGTCTCGGTCGAAC
>RCUP01000442.1_pt1 | contig 31554 bp, 48 predicted proteins | sample 2166341 | NCBI WGS metagenome assembly RCUP01 (sample SAMN09932325, study PRJNA488358) | compost metagenome | isolation source: compost soil in succinonitrile-enriched | place: Germany: Experimental Botanical Garden | reverse complement strand
AGAGCGGCAACTCGTGAGGACAATGTGGCCGACCCCTACGCCGCTACCCGCCGCGCCATTGTCCGGGCTGCTGCCGAGATTGGCGCCCAGGCCCACCCCGACCACAAGGAGCAGTAACGGATATGCCTCATATATGAAGCACACGAGCCATATTTGACTCATTAACGGAGCAAATCATGAACAAGGAAGACTTGGACGCCCTAGCCGCTCGGCATCCGTACTGCCGATCATTCGGCGAGTCCGTCAGCCTGAGCCGCGTAGAGCGCGACGAGCTGGTGGCGATGGCGAGGGATGGGATGCGGTATCGGTGGATCCGAGATGTTCCCTGGTATGGGGCCGGCACTCCCTTAGAGCGTGTTATCGCCCAGCAGCGGAATGTTCATTGGGACGATGCCATAGACGCCGTGATGGCGAAGGAGCAAACGTGAGCGACATCCCACTCATCGATCCAGACGACCCGCAAGCCTGGGCCAAGATCGATCCAGCCGTCGCATTCCACCTAATCGACCGCCAAGCCGAGAACTGGGCGCATACCGGCGCTCTTATGGAGCGCTGGGCGAGAGCCTGGGTGGGCGCTAATCCTGCCGCGGTGGCGAAGGAGGGAGCGTGAAAGTAGCTGAACTGGAAGGCGCATTGCTGGACGCGTGGGTAGCTAAGGCCCACGGGATGGTCGGCATGGAACACCCCATAGCTAAGGGGAAGCCTTTGACCCGATTCTGGGGCTACGACAAAGGGGAAGGCGTACATGCTGGGCCACGGGTGGCTGTAGCCAAGTTCAAGCCGTCCACCGATTGGAGTTGGTGTGGGCCGATCATAGAACGCGAGCGCATCCGATTGAACCACCGCGGCGCCGGGATGCCGTGGGCTGCTCAGATGTTCCCGAGCAACCCCGGGTTCCCCGTTTACGGCTATGGAGAAACGGCCACGATTGCCGCCATGCGCTGCTACGTCGCCAGCAAGTACGGAGAAGAAGTACCCGATGAATGAAGCAATCCAGCGCCTGCTGGACACCACAAAGAAGCACTGGATACAGCCCGCCTAGCGCGGGCTTCGTTTTGGAGGCGATATGTTGACCCTTACCGAGCAGGAAATCGGCGAGATCACCGCTCGCCAGCGCCGCCCGGCACAGATGAAGGTACTCAAGGCCCTGGGGATACGCTATCAGGTACGGCCAGACGGCTCCCTCTTGGTCTACCGCCGATACGTGGACAAGGGCCGCCCCGATACAATCCCGTCTCGGGAACCGCAAATGAGGCTGAGAAATGGGCCGACCGCGCAAGTCTGACAAGCATTTGCCGCCCTGCGTCTATGAGAAGCACGGCGCGTACTACTACGTCAAAGCTGGCAAGTGGACACGCCTGGCGGCGGATCTACCTGCCGCTTTGGCTGAATACGCTCGCCGATTCGATAACCCGAGGGGCGGCATGCCTGAGCTTGTTGAGAAGGTTCTCACCCATATCTCCCCCAAGCTTTCGAAAAACACCATCGACCAGTACAAGATCGCCGCGGCCAGGATCAAGGAGTCATTCGCCGAGTTTGCGCCGGACCAAATCCGCCCGAAGCACGTAGCGGCATTGAAAATGGATATGGCAAGCACCCCTAACATGGCGAATCGGGTGCTGTCGTTCCTGAAAACGGTCTTTGCACATGCTGTGGAATGGCAGTTGGTGGATTCAAACCCCTGTGTAGGGATTCGCCGCCACGCGGAAGGAAAGCGGCAGCGCTACATCACGGACGATGAATACGCCGCTATTTACGCTAAAGCAAACCCGCGGATGAGGGTCATCATGGATTTGCTGTACCTTACCGGGCAGCGCGTCGGGGACGTCATCGCCATCAAGCGCGCCGACATGAATGACGAAGGGATAGCATTCGACCAGCAAAAGACTGGTGCCAAACTGTTGGTGCGCTGGACGCCTGAGCTGCGTGATGCCATCGCAAGGGCCAATGCGCTGAATGGTAACGTGCTGGGTGCCACGCTGTTTAGGACGCGCTCGCATGCTAAGTCTGCCCCGTCATATGGGGCGACCAGGGACCAGTGGAAGGACGCTGTAGACGCCGCTGGCGTCGAGGACGCCCACATCCATGACCTGCGGGCCAAATCCCTAACCGATGCCAAGCGGCAAGGGAAGGACGCTCAGATGCTGGCAGGCCATACGTCGCCAGCAATGACGGACCGATACATTCGGCTGCGTGAAGTGCCTGTAGTTGATGGCCCCACGTTCAGCCGCCAAGCGAAGAAAACCGCCTGAGTTTTAGACTGTCTAATAAAAGAATGTCGCAAGTCATTGATTCACAACATACTCCCATGATGCAGCATCATGGCGGAAAGCAGTCATAAGCATTTGACTTCACAGAGTTAATTGCCATTCAATGTCTAATAACCTAGGGGTGCTTACCTACCCTTAGATCCGCATGTTTCCTAGACGAATCAGCGAGTATTAGACTCACTAAATGTCCTACTTCATCCCCATGCCTCCGAAGCTGGGCGGATGCTGGACCTGTACCCATTGGCACGGCGAGACGACCGACGAGGGGCGCAGGCCGTACTGCCGCTACGAGCCTCACTTCCCTATCTGCCCATCATTCCCCGATGATGGCTGTTGCCACTGGATGCGAGAGGTCGGCGCGGATGATGAAATCAAACTATCAAAGGACAGGGGGCCCCAGGAGGACTAATCATCGCTCCCGGGCCAATCACACAACCGAGCGCCCAGCTCGTTATGCGTCAGGATCTGCCGCGCCGTCCGGTCCGTCAGAACGTCGGCCTCCCCGATGAAGATCGGCATGGACACCATGCAGAAGTCATTCCCCACCGGCTCCCGGGTCGCGCACCCACTTGCGGCGAAGCTCAGCAGCAGCGCCACCGTCAGGCATCCGATTGATCTTGGCTTGAACATCGCGGCTTTCCTTGGCGGCTTCTACCGCCTGCTTGTTGATCTGGTCTCGGACTTCCTGACGCCCATCGGATTTTCCTTTCAGACGCACGCCGAAGTACGCCAGGATGAGGGCTACAGCGCCCGCGATATAGGGCCAGAATTGGGCGATTAGTAGGCTCATGGCGCTTTGTCTCCCGCGGCGATGGCGTAGGCAGCATTTGCCCCGAGGAACAAGGCCCGCTCAGCAGCCCGCCTGCGGCGCAGCCCCTTGAGCGACTTGCCACCAGCCTTATCCCACCGCAGGAACTGATCGGCCGCCAGTTGGATATCCCCTGCGTTGAACAGTTTGACCAGGGTGGACTTCGCAAAAGCCGCGGCCCCGATGTTGTACGCAAGGCATACCATCGCGTCGAATTGTTCCTGCCGCATGTGAGCGATAACCGCCGCTCGTACCGCGGGCTCGAAGTCTCGGCCCAATCTGCGCTCTAGCCTGTCCTCCGCTTCCTCATGGGTGATAACCATCCCTTCATTGACGTTCTCGGTATCACCGTACCCGATGGTCAGCACACCCACCGAATCGCGGTATGCCTTGAGTTCGCAGCCCTCGTAGTGCTTAAGGACCGTCAGCCCCGTCTCGCTTAGCGATCTTGGGCTGGTAAATGAGGCGGGCGATGATCCCGAAGGCGATGACGGCGATACCGATCCACTTCCCGGTGCCTTCCGGAAGCTCAGCGCGGAGGTCAGCAGGGACCATAGACCAGACAGTAATGAGTGCATTGGGAGTCTCCAGGGCAAGCGCCAGGATGGCAGTGCCAAGAATTTGCAGGCGCACGGACCAAAACCGGTGCCATTCGCGCCATTGGGGGATGAGCTTCATCGGCTACACCTATTCATCAACGAGAGTTTTTGATACATCGGAAGCCCCCCCTTTTGAGAGCATTTTTGTAATCAGCTTCCATTCCCGGTCCTTGCGTTCGTTGTCCTTCTTTATGAGCAGCACGTCCGTTTGCATCGTGTTCATCCCCCCAATCACCTGATCTAGCTGGTTCACACTTCGATTGCCGAACCAGATGTACCCACCGCTCAGCAAAGAGGCCGTGAAGAACGCAGCGGCGCCCCAGGCGTAAAGCTTGTCAACCCGGCGCTCTAGCACTGAGACGCGGCTGACCAAATCGCCGTAATGCGGCTGTTCCATAACGGTCCTTAGGGCGTAAAAAAACCCGCCGAAGCGGGCTTATCGTTGGGTCTGACTGGTCAGGTGACCTGGTTGTGATAATTCACGTTCATCGCGTACTTGCGGCTGTTGGTCAGTTGCTCCCCTTGAATACCAGAGAAATACGCCGAACAGACGCTGCAATTCCAGAAAATCGGCTGTGCGCCGATCATCATAAGATTGCGCTTGATCGTGTCCATCTCGGTATTGAAACGAGTCGCGGAGAACGCCGCATAGGTATCGTTGGTTCCACACATGACCCAGACGAAATCCGGCTTGTGAGGGGCAACATCCGCCCAGAACCGCGCCACCAGATCGATGGAGTTGTTGCCAGGGAAGCCAGAACGAATGATCTGCGCGTTCGGCAGATGCACGTTGAGCCGGTCGGCGACCAAGATGTTCGTCACCCAGCTATCACCGAACAGCACATGCTTCCCATGGTCGAACGACGGAAGTTTGTTCAACACCCTGAAATAGCGTAGATCCCCCAGGCTCGCATACGCCGCGCCTGAGTTGGCATTGCGCACTACAATCCGGGCAGAGCTATTGCCGCGCACCGAGAACATCCCCTTTATCAAGTGGATGCCGTCATACCCCATGATGGTCTTGCTATAGATGACGAATTGCTCACCATTAGAAAGCAGCTCATACGCCTCTACCAGCAAACCGCCAGAATACCCCCCTACCCGCTGCCCCACATTCACCGGCACGCAAAAGCTGTAGATACCAGCAGGCAAAGCAAGCACAGGAGAGCATGCGCCCGTGCTCAAACCCGGCATTTGAACAAGAGCCCCACCGTAGGGATTTTCCGCGCAACCAGGGTTGTTGTAGGAGAAAGTCAGATCTTGCGAGATCGTCGATGCACCGTACGGCACCCAATTACGGGGCGAGTGGATGACCACCAATTGCTCTTCGTGGGTCAACTGGCGCAACGACGCATCCACAATGGTGTGATAACCGCTCTTATTTGGATGGGCTTCATTCACGTAGAACGGCCCGACCAGGGCGCCAGCGGGGACATCAATTTCCAACGGCACCTTCAAGCGGAGCGTCGAACCTAGGATGGCCTTGATCGGCGCTGAATAGTAGTTCCCATCACTTCCGACGTAGCTGATTAACTGGTCAACCAGGAACCCCGCAGGGCTCGACACCTGGAGATCGCTGGACCCAGCGCCGGAAGCGGTCGCAGCCGTAGTTTCGGTGGACTGCGGAGGAACCTCGCCTTGAAGCCAGCCGGTGCCGCGCAGTATGCCATAATGAAGATCTATGACGTGTGGGCTCATATCTTTTTCTATATCGTCACGGTCGGGGGAACGGGCCATTCTATCCGATCAGGGAAACCCGGCTGAGTCGTCAAATCCCGTAGCGCGTTCCGGTATGGCACCCATGCCAACTGGACCGACTCAGACGCATCAGACAACTGCGTCCAGTCGCTGGAGCGCAATAGTTCATCCCGTAGCGCCCGAGCAGCAACAGCCGTGTCACCCGTCTGATCCGGCGGGGGCTCTGCAGCGTTCCCATCAGCCAACCATTCAAGGTATTCCAGCCATTGCTTATTCCCCGAATCCTTGGGTATATAAAGGCCGTCAACCACCCGCTGAACCACAGATTCATTGATGATTTTGTACATATCAAAGCCTCGCGTCGGCGATCCAGGACCACACGTTATTGACCGAGCCGCCATTGGGAAAATTGAAGATCACGAATTGCGTGGCGGGGGATGAAACCACCACAGTGCCATTCACTACGGCGGTTCCAACGGTAGGCGCCGCCCGCATTGGAGGCGACAATGTGAGTGTCAAGTTTTGAGAAACCGTCGCATTGTTGCCAGGGTTGGTATGAGAGATGTTCCCACCAGACGTCCTGTAATACTCCTGGCACATGCTAAGTTCGATAGCGATAGGCCGGTTCTCAAACGGGGTTGCCTGCTGGCCGGCCTCAAGTTGCACGTTGCCAAATTCAAGCGTGGCCCCGCTCGTGCTGACTGTCCGTACCGACCCCGCGCTGCGGGTCGTCTCAGTGGAAAGCCACGTATCGACCGCACCTTCATAATTCGCCCCGCTTCCTAGGTCGAAAACCAGCTGCATCCCTATCCCGTTCGATCGGTTCCAGTTCGCCACACCGCCCTGATCCACGGGAATAGTGAGAGTTTTTCTCTCCCACGCGCCAGCGACGGCAATCGAGAAATTCTTCACGTAGGACCGAAATGACGGGGACCCGCCATTGAGAAATGCCATGCTGTAGGTGCCGACGATGGATGCCTTCACCCAAACGCTGACCGTGCAGTACCCCCCCCACAGCGAACCCAGCGCCAGGGCAAGTAGGTTCCGCCCCTCGATCGGTTGTGAGAACCGGTTCTTGTTGCCGGCAGCGGGGGTAGATGCCGCGTTCGAGGTAATCCGGGCAGTAAACGCGCCTACACGATCCTGGCCAAAATCGCTGCCCGCGGACTGCTGGGCTACCGTGACCGACGCCGTGCCCTCCGCATGCACTCGCCACTGGTCGGCCGTGTAGGGGTTGTTACTTGCGGACGTGATCGGCCCTATAGACGTGCCGGACTGCCAGACGAGAAAACTCCCGTTCACGAGCAGGTTTTTCCACGAGTATGCTCCCCCTCCGAACCCGGTGGAGTAATCGCTGACGTACGCGTTACCGTTCCAGTTGGCCCAGCCGATGCCGCTGATGTAAATCGGACTTCCAACATCACTCGCCGGGGCGGTTGGATAAACCTGAACGGTACTATCTGCGTTACCGCCGCCGACAATGTCCGATTGCGACCAAATGAGCGCATCGTTAGAGTCTTTTAGTACCCACGTATATACGACCCCTTCTGTCAGAAAAACAACAGCCTCGCCTCTTGCATCGAGGATAATTGGGTTCGTGTTAGCGATTGTCCCTGCCGCATCCTGATACGTTGTCTGGGGCGTGACGGTGTTATTGGCGTAGGTGTAAAGCCTTCCTCCCACGAGCGGATTGCCGAACGAATCCACGGCTGCGAAGCGCGGCGAAATATACGGTGTGGGCATTTTTGACCTTGCAATAAAAAAGCCCCGCACTTGGCGAGGCATCGGAGAGTCGACTTGAATGACGAACAGTTTTGGCGGGTTGTCGCCTTGGGTGCGATAGCGGGCTTATGGCCCTGGATCACTTCATTTCTGAAGAACCTGATTCAAGGCTGGAGCGGCCACGACGCCCGCTGCAGGAACGACACTGGTTATGCCCTGAGCAAGCTGTGGAGCGATGTCTGGGCGGCGGGCTATCAGCGCTGCCGCAAGGCGATTCGCGCCGGGAAGGTAGGGGATGCTGGCAGCCCCAAGAGATAGCGGAATGAGTGGGTTGTACATCCCCGTTCCAAGCGCGCCAGCACCCAGCATAAGGCGGTCAGTGGTCCCCGAGTTCGGGACCATTTGATTCATCACGCCTCGACCCGCATCTGTCAGGTCCTGCATCAGCGCCGAACCTCTGGCATAGGCCCCTTTGCGCGCCGATGTATCAGCAGAACGGACCGCGCTGGATAGTTGCGCAGGCGTGAATACCCCATCCTGGGCACCCACGCCACTCGCAGCCCGCTGTATCCGCGTGAAATTGGCAAACGCCTGATTTATCTTGGAGAGTTCGCCCGCGGCTTGCGGATTGGACCGTTCCAGAGCCGTACGCAGCGACGATTGAAGTTCTCCTATCGCCATGCCTAGTTCTCGTTCTCCTGCGACAGCGCTCGACCGGTAGCTGTTGCCAAGCCGCCCCAACTCAGATTCAATGGCTTTGAAGTTCTGGCCAGTAGCCCCCCCTTGAGGGGTCAACCGGCCAACAACCTGGTTGCGCACGATGTTTTCAAATTGGGAAGCTTGCGCCGGGGGCAGCGTTGCGGTCATCTGTTGCAAGGACCCAAGTTCAGTAGCGAACTGGTTATCTGCCTTAAAGTTCAGCCTCGGCATTAGGTTGTCGTAAGCGTCCCCGATAGCCCTCCCCACGTCGTCTACGCCCTCGCGCCCCACCCGGCTCACCTTCTGCCCGATGGGTGCCAGCGCGCGGTTGAGGGCCGCTTCGTTGAATTCCTCCACAGCGCGGCCCCGCGCAGAGCGAATGGCATCGCCGACTATGGGAATAGACATCGCCTTGTCTTCGGCTCGCTGGACATTGCCGCCCAGCAGCTGACCCGGAGTAGGGGTAACGCCTTCATCCATCAACAACTGGACCTGTGGATTCGTCGACGCCTTCGGACTGACCAGCCGCGAAAGCGCATTCCCAGCGCCAGATAGGACGCCGCTGGCCGCGCCACCTATCGCCATTTGTTTCAGCTTGTTCTGTGCGAAATCACCTGGCTCGGTTACGGGCTGGAGGCCTGCCAAAACGGCGCCAGACCCCACTGCAGTCCCGACAGCGGCAGGTATTGACATGGCGCCAGCAGGGGCCATCGCAGCGGCTAACGGAGCGGTGCCGATCACGTTCCCAGCCAGGCGGGCAGCATCAAACCCTGTCTGTCCTGTGGCCTGACGTGCGGCTTGGTACTGGCGTTCCTGATCTACGACGCCCTGGTTTACTTGTTGCGCACTGGCAGGCGTCATCCCGAGCGCCTTGGTTACCGGGCCGATTACCGGCAGTTCGTTCACGTAGCGGGTGGCGCTGTTTACCGCATCGACAACACCAGAAGGCGCCGCATTCACCAGCAATTGCGCGCCAGCGTTGAGCGGGTCCATGACCGCGCCCTGAGCGGTTCGGCCAACAACACTAGCCTGCAGCTTTTGAGCCTGCGTTGGCTCCGCGTCCGCTTGTGGCGCCTCCCCTTTCGGTTCGTCCCACTGCACCTGAGACGCGTCGATTTTCGGCTCATCCCATTGAACTTGAGTAGGGTCAATCTTCGGCACCGGCGCGGCCTCCGCAGCAGGGACAACAGAATTCAGCGCTTGTTCTATAAACCCGGGGGAGCGCTTCGGTTGTGCGTAGGGCGACGACGGCAAACTGGCCCATTCAGCCCCGAGCTTGGCAACCGCGGCATCCATCCGCCCACTCAAAACATCATCCAATGCCCCACGCTTGCTGAGGCGGTTGATAGCGGCCAAGTCTTGGCTACGAGGGCTAAAATCCTTAAGCCCCAGCTCCCTAGCTTCTTCGTCCCAGGTCGATTTCAAGAACTGATACGCTCCCGCCGCGCTCGTTTTGTTCTTTTTCCCGTCCGTCTGCGTGAAGTCGACCAGGACATTCGGATGAGCATCCAAGGATTCGATCTTGGAACCGCCGAACCCAACACGATATGGATCCGCGATCTTATCTCCGATGGTCCCTTCAGCCTGGCCGATAGTGCGCAGCATCTTCTGCACATTCGGGTTAGACAGGTAGCGTGCTAGTTCTTCAGCCGTTGCCATGGTCAATCCGCGTATTCGGTGGATCCATCGGAGTACTGCACGACCTTACGGCCGTTCAACGTACCGGTCCGCGTAACCGTTCTGGCAGCAGCAGGCGACGCTGTTTGAGACGGCGACAGGACGCCTCCGGACGGAGTATTCGCCGTAGCCGCAGGTGGAGTGGCACCGTCTTCATATACGCCCTTAGCAGCGTTTCGGGCGCGCTGGCGAGCGGACTGGATAACCTCGCGGAATTCCTTAACGGCGGCGTCGAATTGCTCAACGGACTGAGCGCGGCTCATGTTCGCCATAGCCGACTCTGCCTTCGTGCCCTCCACTTCCGTGATCTGGCCCCCGCCACGCAACTGGTCATAGGCCTGGAGGAATAGGTTGCCCTGGAGTTGCTCGCGCTTACGCTCGAAGTCCACCGCATCCGGCCCCAGCAGGCTGGGAGCAATCTGCCCCATGTACGCCCCGACTGCCCGGTTCTTTCCGGGGTGGCTTTCTATCGAGTTCAAAACCCGCTCGATGGTTGAAATCCCGGCCTCCAGCTTGGGGAGATCGGCTTTTGCCGCCGCAGTGCGCTTCGCGGTTTCCTCCGCTTCCTTCTTCGCACCAGTAACAGCGGCCTGTCCAGTGGCGTCCAGGCTCGTCGGCATCAGAGGCTGGCCGTCCGGCCCCTTCAGTATCCTGACGTTTCCACCGCGGTCGGCCTGCGCGAATCCCTGGCTGGTTTGCAGAGGCGCAGAATACGATCCCTTCTGCAAGTCCGCACGCTGTGCCGCGGTCATCATCGACTGGTTGATCTGATTGCGCCATTGCGAGTATTGCGCCAGGTCTTGAGGGATCTGAGCAATGCCACGCTGCCCTTCCTCAGGGCTGAGGATGCCGGCCGAAACACCATTCTTGATATAGGCAGCCGCGGCCTCCGGAGTTTCAGACGTGGCAAATCCTTGTTGCGCCCATTCCTGCTTCTTCATAGCGAGAGACGTGTTCTGCAGAGCATCCTGCCGGTCCATCCTTTGCTGATTGCTGGCCAGATTCGCGTACTGCGGCACGAAATCGGGCGCAACTTGGCCGATCTGGCCCAATGCTCCGGAGCGCAAGCGTCCAGACTCATCAAATGCGCCGCCCAGCACTCCTGCCAAAGCGTTACGCTGCTGGTTCTGACGTTCCTGCCCCTCCACAGAGGATTGCAACTGGCGCACCTGGAGCGCCTTAGCCAGCATGTTTTGCGGACTTTCGATTTGCGGGCCTTGGACGCCTAGAGGAATACGGGTGTCAAGTTGCATAGTTACCACCATCCATTTAGGCCTTGGCCGCTTTGCATTGAGGGGACGCCAGGCGTGGCTTGGAACTGCCCGCTATATCCACTCCCACGGTTAGTGAAGTAATTCCCTAGCGCGTTCGCCGCCGTCCCGAGACCCTGGTTCACGGCATTGCTCTGGCCCACAATCCCGGCTGCTTGAGCATTTGCGCCCTGAGCCAAGTTATTGCTGACCTGGCCGCTGTAGTTTTGCCCCACGTTCGCTAGTGCTGAAGCCGAGCTCTGACCGATTCCAGTCAACCCCATCAGCTTGTTGTAAATGTTGTTCTGATTCGTCGTATGCGTATTGAACCCGGTCAAATAGTCGTTGTTGTAGCGGCCATAGGCGCTTGCATACTCCTGCGCGCCTTGCCCTGAGTTGTAGGCGATAGCATCCTTCAGCGCTCGACCGGAGTTCAGATTCCCCGTCGCAGCTGCCATGTTCTGGAGGGCTTTATTCCCCTGGTCAAGTCGAAACTGATACCCGGGGTCAACCTTAAAATCAGCTTCGGAGAACGGCTTGTATTCCTTGTAAGCCTGTAAGAGGCTCCCATACCGTGGGTCATTCTGAGCCGCGGTCTGCTGCGCCAAGCGCGCTTGAACGGCGGCATTGAGCCCCGCTTCGTCTATGCTGTCAGACGTGGCGCCGGAGGGGTCGGCATACAGCCATTTTGAGCTCGTACCCCCAGCATCGCCGCCCTGGATGTAATCCAGTTTGTAGCCCCAGCGGTTCGCGGACGGGTCAAAGCCCCACTCCGCATTGGATGCCCCCCGATAGCCGGGGTTGCTCGCCAGCAACGATGTAATCGACGGCGGGCTACCCGCTTGGCCGCCCGTCGTGTACTGGCCCATCAGCTCGTTGCGGATTTCCTGCTCAGTGAGCGCGCGTCCCCCGGTGCCTGTACCAAGCCCCATGTAAAACTGCAGTGCGTTCAGACCGCCAAGGCCCGCATCCATATATGGCTGCAAGTTCTTGGAGTTCTGCTCGTACTGCTCGCGTGTAATGGCGTTCGCTTCATCCGCAGCTGCCTTCTGCGCGTTCGCGGCTTTGCCGGCCGCGCTAGACGACATGGCACTGCCAGCGACGCCAGCTACCGCGGACCCCACACCAACTGCTGCTGCGACCATAGTCAATTCTCCTTGGAGGCCGGTATGGGCCAAACGGCTGGGTCTTCGTCCGGACCCTCGGCGGCGGTTGGCTCTGGTTCTCCGAGCCACATGCTGTAGGTCTTTTCCACGGGCTCGAAGCCGAGCGCCTGGAACAAGGGGCTGATGTCCATGTGGACCTTGGTCCCCACGAACCAGCGCTGGACGCCACGGCGTTTGAGTTCCGTCTTGACCGCCTTCAGCAGGATCACGCCGCCCCGCCCGCCGCGCTTGTCGGGCCGCAGAAACAGGATGTCCATGTGACAGGTCAGGCACGTCTGGTAATGCAGCCCCGGCGCCACGAAGCCCACGAAGTAGCCGACCAGTTCCCCAGCGTCCCGCAGCGTCACGAAGATGACCTCTCCGCGGGCATCACGCTGTAGGTAAACGTGGTATTGGGGATCTAGGGGCACCTTGTCTTTGTTTAGGGCCAGCTCTTCCCAGTGCAGTGGGAAAAGCGGCTTTAGCTCTTCCAGGCGTTCGGACAGGTTCTCGACATGCGCGGTCAACATGGCTTACCTCGACGTCCGGATATCGACCACCATGCTGATACGATCGTCTTTGCTGTTGTTGATGACTTCGTGCTCTAACGCGTTGTTGAACCAGAACACGTCACCCGTATTCATGTTGATCGTCTCGACCTTTTCGTTGTCGAAGTCCCCGCAATGCAGAAGCGCGCCAGGTAACCCTTGGAGGACAACGTGGAACCGGGTGTAGTACTCGCAATGCTCCGGCGTGTCCGCGTGTCGGAAAATCCGGCCGCCGGGCGCGATCTTGTTGATCATGACGCGTCCGAGACGCTCGCCTTGTACCCGCGTCATCAGGTTCATCACCAGTGGTCGCGCCTCGTGCAGCAGCTTGTACGGGGGGTAGTCGATGTTCTCGTGCGGGTCATGCGTTCTGATGAACTCTTCCGCCTCTGCCTGCGTCTCCTTGACCGACTTGACAGGGAAACGCAGCATGATCGATTCGATTTGCCCGAACGGCCCTTGCGGGTAGTCGCGCAGATACGTGTCTTCTTTCCAAAGCTCAGGCCGGCGCTGAATGGCCATGACAAGTGGGTTCACGTCGACGCCATGCGCCAGAAAATGGAAGTGGTTCATAGGGCCTCGGGTTCAGCGCGACACGAAGGTGAGCGTGGGCGCAACGGTGTAGGTGATGACGGCTTGATCGCCGGGGTTCAGGGGGATGAGCTGGCCTGCCGACTGGACCGCCAGGCCCAGGGTGGTCGTGCCGCGCTTGAAAGAGATGGCGGAAACTGTGCCGCCGGCCACGTGCAGCGACATGCGCGACGCCGCGGTGTAGGTCATGGGCGAGCCAGTGGCGCCCACCGCGGCGGTCGCCGTATCGATCGAATACGCCTGCCGCAGGGCCTTCTTGAGGTTTCGGAAGAAAGCCAGAGTCTGGCGAGACTGGAATACCTGGGTCTGTTGGTTGCCTTGGCGGTCCTCGGCAAAGGCCGCCGTATTTGCAAGAAGCTGAAGCTCGTCCATCACCAAGCCCCCGCGATCGCGTCGACAAAGGCGCCCATGATCACGACCGGGACCGGGTCCGACACGCTGAACTCGAACACGCGGTTACGGCCAGACCCTAGGCGGTGGAACCGGCAACGCGCCCAATACTGGCCAACCTTTCCGAGCGTGGCGGTGCTTCGGTTGCTCCAGGTATAGCCAGAGTCATCCGAATACCTGAGCATGCCCACTGGAGCGCTGCCCTGCCCTACAGATGGCGACGTGCCAACCTGCACATCCACCTGCAGCGCCTTGAACACCATGCGCCTCTGGTTCTGCGTGATAGCCGCCGACGAACGCAGGCGCAAGATGGTGTCGCCAGCATCCGTGTAGGCGTTCAGGTCCAGCTCGTAGATCCTGCCGTTCTGCCAATCACCGACGATGTTTCGCCCGTTGAACATCGCATGGCAGTTGGAGCGATGGCGCGTCAATTCGCCGGTCGACGGCACCATATAGGCCCGCTCGTGCCACGCTTGGCTGGCGACATCGAACACCCATGTCGCCATGGCCGCGGGAAACGTCAGGACATAGAAAAGGTGGCCTTCCTGCTGGTACACGTAGGAGATCGCGTCGTCGATGCGGGCGTACTGGGCAATCGCGTACTCGACGCCGTGATTCGACACGCGCACCGGCGTTGCGCCGCCCCGCGTCTGCCAGACGATCCCCTGGCCAAGCTCGTCGCGGCCCAACCACATAACGCTGTTGTCGATGCTGGCCGGGCTGAACGCCGCGGCGCATCCCTGCTGCATCGAGCTGTTCGGGCTGTTCTGAAAGCCATCATCCCCCGCCACAAAGATCTGTGTGGTTGTCTCACCAAAGATATACAGTTCCTGGTGGTCGGCCAGGTGGGAAACGATATTGTCCGGCGACGCATCGGCGCTGGCAAAGTCCAGGCCGTTCCATTCGCGCACGTCGCCGATCTTGGACCAGCACATCGTCTGCGACTGCGGCGCCTCGACCAAGAACCGGTTCAGCAGGTAGGAAATCCGCCGGCAGCCGGTCGGGAACTCCGTATCCGTGATTTGCCCGAACGTCAGGGACGGGAAATCGTAGTAGTAGCCGGCAACGCCGTCCACGATGGTCAGTTGCGTTTCATTTTTCGCCATCGACACCGGGCCGGTGCTGGTCGCAAGAACCCCAATGATCGTCGGCACGAAGGCGGGCGACACCGAAAACAGGGTATTGCCCGCGACCACCCACAGCAGATCCTTGAACTGGAGGATGCCCCTGATGGCGGTCGACCCGTTGGGCATCTGAAGCCGCAGCGTCAGGCCCGGCGTGGAGAAGAGCGCTGCGGGCGACTTGGCTCCAGACAACCCGGCCTCCAGGAACAGGTTCACGCAGCGCTGGGCGCTGAAATTCAGGCTGCGCGCCTCGTAGGCCTGCCCAACGAAGGGAATCGCGAGCTCTGCCATCATTGACCCGAGAAAATGTTGAACCGGCGGCCAACCTGAAGGTCGATGGGCACATCCAGGACGGGGGTCTCGCGGTTCACCCGCTTCACATTCGCGCGCGCGCGGATGCCCGTTTTGATCACGGATGCCGGCAGGTCGACCAGCCCGGGGGCCAGCTCTTCAGCCAGCGAGTATTCGAGCGCGCGGCGGTAACCCGGCGCCAACTGAATGTCCGTCTTGACATCGTCGAATTCAGACAATTGCAGCCAAAGCGGCAGATGAAGCTCGTAGGCACCGGCCGGCAGCGGCCAGAAGTACAGCGTCCCAGACGGATAGGCGCGGTCGTAGAAAACCGCGCTCGGGAAGCTAGACCCAGTGGTCTTGAGCATGATCTGCGCATACTGAACGCGATCGATCCCAGCAACCTGATAATCGATACCGCCCGAGCGCACGAACACCCCGCGCTCGATCTTGAGCGGAACCGGCGTATCGATCTGCATACCCGGTCCGATGGTCACGGTCTGCTGGTTCGGCGACATGGAGTACACCAGCTCATTCACCTGGTAGACGAAGAATTCCTCCGTCCGCCAGGAATCGATCATGGTGTTCAGCACGTCAAGCGCGTCCCCCACCATGGTGCCGTCCAAGGCCTGCCCGGGGTCCTTCACGCCCAGAAGCGTGTAGGCCCGGTTGATCAGCTCAAGCGCCGTCGTCATGACCGTCGATCGCCTTCTGGATGCGCTTGACGCCCCAGCGCTTATCTACCTGGATTCCGAGCGCTTCCGCCTTGGCGGCCAGCTCGTCACGATCGTCCGGAGCGCCGTCGTCATGACCGAAGGCGGCGGGCGAGTCCTTCCAGCCGTCGTTACCGGCGGTGGCCGCTTCATCAGCGTCCGTGAACAGCTTCGCGCCCTCATCCGGGTGATACAGCCAAACGGGGAGATTCTTCGATTCCATGTGGACCTCTCAAAAAAAAGCCCCCCAGCCGAAGCCGAGGGGCCCGACCCAATCAGACCGATCAGTTGGGAATGCGGACCGCCCACTCCGGGCGCAAGGCAGCGAAGCCGGCCAGGATGTCGAAGCGGCACAGGCGCTTGTTGTTCGTGATGTCAAAGCCACGAACGAAGCGCATGGAGACACCATCGACAGCCATACGCGACGCCATGTCCATGCCACGCGGCAAGGGCATGTCGACCGTCACCAGCGTGAAAGCATCCTTGTGGTGCAGGATGTTCTGGGCAGCGCTGGAGCCGGCCGTACCGATCACCGTGATCGCGGCGTTGTCTGCAGGCGAGCCGGAGACGGTGGCGTAGGAACCACCCACGATGATGGCCGGCGAAATCGTCACCGTCGCATTTCCCGCGGCGTCGGAACTGGCATTCGAACGAACCACGAATTGCTGCAGGGCGCCCGTGGACACCTTGTTTTCGGGGTTCAGGGCGAAAACGCCAGCGATGGTGAACACGTCACCCGCGTTCAGGCGCAGAGCAGCAGCAGCCGTCCAGCCATCGGTGACCAGCGCCGTGGTGGCCGCATACGGGTTGTCGGTAGCGCCGGCCGCGATGGTGCCCTGACCGGCACCGTTGACCAGCGGAGTACCACCCAGCGGGCCAACAATGTGCGTCGGCAGGTTCTGGGACATCTGGAAGTCCATGCCAAGGTTGGTCTCCATCAGGCCCCGGCGCATCTGCTTGCCCTGAGTGGCCTGGTCGTTGAACAGGCCGGCCATGCCGCCGACGAGCTTGGAGTTCGCCAGCGGCGTCAGAGCCAGTTGGCGGTCACCGTCGCGAGGCGTGGCGTAGTTGTCCAGGTAGACCGCCGCATCGAGCGCCGCCTGGGCGGTTGCCGGAGGGGTGCCGGGCGTGCCGGAGAAGTTGAACACCTGCTTGTACAGCGCACCGATTCGCACATCCAGCTCAGTCGCCAAGCGCTTGCCTGCCGGCTGCAGATAGCGCTCGCTGAACTTGTCGATCTTCAGCGTCAGATCGAAATCGCTGAAGTCGAAGTCGATCCCGAATTCCGGGTTGATGGTGATCGGCACCTTCGTTTCGTTGATGTCCTGGAACGAAGCGGTGGCACCGTCGCGGATGGTGTATTGCACCGGGCGGCGGACGTTGACCGTGGCGCCGGCCTTGGCGCCTTCGCGGGCGAACTGGTCGTCGTACTCGCGGTTGATCGCGCCCAAGAAGGCGCTTTCGTTGTGGATGATCCGCAGGGTCTCCGCGGTGATGGTGTCCGAGGTGATGAAGTTGTCAGCCATGACTGATCCTTATTTGGTTCGCACTTGAGCGTTGCGCCAGGCAATCCAGGCCTCCGGGTCTTTGCCGGGGTCGGGCCCGCCCGCCGTCGCAGTCGGTTTCACCGGCTGGATGGGCTTTGGCGCGTTGCTGGTTTTTGGGGGGGCTTCCTTGGCGCCCATATCGCGCTCGATAAGGGCCAAGCGGCGCACTTGTTGCCGCGGCGTAAGGTCTGCGAGCTCAGCAGCAAGATCCGGGTTGCTGCCCAGGTGATGAATCAGGGCGGCGGGGTTGTCCGAATCCAGGATTGCTTCCAAGAACGGCGTAGCGCCGTTTTTGTCGATCGTCGGGATCTCTGCGGACAGCTCAATGAACTTTTCCGCAAAGTCGGGAAATTCCTTCCGTCCTATGCGGTCGATTTCGTTGCAGCGGTCGTTAAAGGCCTTTGTTTCTGCAATCTTCTGTGCTCGCCGATTGACCTCTTGCTCGGTCAACTGCGGCGCCTCTCCCTGCGGTTCTGCGGGCCTCTGGCGAAGCTGTTGGAGCTCGGCCTGGGTTTCGTACTTCTCCCTGGTCAAACGATCCACACGACGCTTTAGCGCCTTTGCTTCACGCTCTGCGGGCGTTAGCTCGGGCTTCTGAGGCTGCTCAGCACCTTCAGGGTGTTCCGGGTCCGCCTGGTCCGGGATTACTGCGGCGGTATCAGTCGAAGGGATTTGAGCCGCTTCGACAGGCGCGGCTTGGCTCACGTTTTCCATAGCTCTCGGCTAAGTAGTTCATCGCGCATCCCCGCGAAGTGGGGTGAATCTCAGGGCGTAAAAAAACCGCCCGGAGGCGGTTCGTTCTGCATTGGGTTCATTGGCGGGGGGGCCATCGGCAGCTCGGCCATCTGTGGGGGAGGCGCCGGAGGTGGCGCTTCGGGCGGGATAGGCGGGCTTGTCAGCAACTGCTGCAGCGTCTGCAACACCAGAGCCTGTATCTCCTGCGGGCCCATCGCTGGCTGCATAATCTTCAACCGGTCAGTCTCTGCCTTGTAGGCCTCAATAGCGCGGTCTTTGTCGGCCTCTTCCATCTTGGCCATTTCCGCGACTACATCGGCGTTGATCTTCTGCGTAGCTTCTTCCAGAGCTTGCTGCATCTGCTCGTTCTGCTGCTGCATTTGCTGCATCTGAGCCTGCACTGCGGGCGGAATGTCCGCATCCCCTTGCGCTAGGGCCTGGACGGCCGGGGGAGCTATGGCCAGCAACATCTTGCTGACCTTCTCGGCATTCGGCCAATCTTGCATCTTTGCCCATTCCGGGCCGAGCACGGCGAACGCCTGCGGGTTGCCCTGCAGGATCTGCCCGATAGCCTCTGCGGACTCCTGGCGCAGCGTCGTGTATGACGGACCAGCCTTCACTCGAACGTCGTACTGACCGACGCCAGGGTTGATCACCAGAGAGTCCGCAGTCTTCTGCTTAGCCTGGCTCATTTCCGGGTCGATCTTCACCGCATCAACACTGCCATCATCGCCCGTAATCCGCGCCACCCGCTGCGTGTCATAGATCCTAGGGATCATGTCGACGATGACGCGCCCCAATTGCTCAATCGAGCGGGACAGGTTGTCGATGTAGTGGTAGTTGGCCGTGTCGCCTTCGCGCTGGCGAGCATTGATCGCCCGACCGCTCGTTTCGTTGCTAGGGGCGCCCAGGTTCGCCCGGTACATCCCGATGCTCGCCTGGATATCAGACAGCGCCAGAGCGCCGCCTTGCACGAACGACGAGCCGACCGGCGGCGGCCCCTGGCGCTGCGGTTGAGGCAGTTGCCGGCCTTCGGTGTCGGTGGCGTTGTAGGGCAGGTAAGCGCGATTCGACGTGTTCGCCGTGGCCCATTCATCCTGGAAGTTCTCGACCGACTCCCACGGAATCACAAACGGAGCCTTTGGTTGCAGGGCCACCTGCTCGATGTAGGATGTGCGCTCGTAGTTGTAGGCGCGCTGCGAATCCATCATCCGTCGCGTCATTCCGCACAGATAGCGCCGCCCTTCCACATACAACTCATAGCCCAAGACCGGAACGAGCGGGATATATCGGCTGGGGAAATCCGTCTCCTCCAGAACTTCCATCCCGGTCATCTTCACCCACTTCACAGACGTTTCCGTGCTGGGGAACGTGGCCTCAACAGGCGGTCGCATACCCGTTTGCTCCACCAACCTCCAATACTCGTCCTCGGTGACCGTGATTCGTTCGCCCTGCGGCCCGGAGATAACCAGGTTATTGACCTTGGTCTCGACCTTATAAAAGTACTCACAGACGCGGACCGACTCATCCGCAAGCCAGCCGTCGATGCGGTCGCTGGTGTCCCAGGAAATGACGGACGCCTTCGGGTAAAGCTCCTTGAAAGCGCGTTTGGTAAGCACGGTCTCCACGAAGCCGCGGCTTGCGTCACTACCGTCCGGCTCCTGAGAATTGGCGTCCAGCAACACCGAAAGCGGATCATGAACGCGCTTGATGCGGATTTCCTGCTCGTTGCGCTCAGCCTCCACAACCTCCGGCACCACTCGCAGCCATCCGAGGCCCACTCGTGCGGCGTATTCCTGCGCTGTGTCATAAGCGATCCCGGCACGGCTCGAATACTCGATATGCCGGATCATGCCTTCCAGCTTCTCGGCCACCTCCACATCAGCACCCGAGTCGACCGGGATAACCTTGATACCAGGCTTGTTCTGGCGGCTGTCGTTCACCACTTGAGCGATGTACTGGTTCGTCTGGTCGAACGTCAGACAAGGTCGAGCGCCAGCCTCTGACTGCTCACGGGCGCGCCGGACGGCGTCATCCCATTGCTCAGGACAGGCCGGGTTAGAAAACCGCAGGTCTTCCAGCATGCGCTCGCGGTTGTCGCGAAATGCTTCCTGGTCTTCCTTAAAGCATTCTTTGGCCTTCTGGAGGATATCTTGGGGCATGTTCTAAGCGGCCATCCAGCCGACGTTCCTCACAGGTTTCTTCTCGATCTTCGGCTGCGCCTTCTTGGTCAGCCCAGGGAACAACTCGGCTAGCACCCACACCAGAGCATCGGCGCGGTTCGGGCTGCCTTCGCCCATGTACCCAAATGTGCTGAATGCGGTCAACTCATCTTCCAGCTCTGGGAAGTTCCCAACGTGCCGGATCTTCCCCTGCTCATAGAGCGCGGAATATGGCTCTGCGCGTACAACCTTCCCGCGGGTAGCCGTCACGGCCTTGTATGGAGTTCTCGGGCGAGCAACTTGGATCGTCTGCTTGACCATCGCTCCACCGTAGTTCGTTTCCCCAACCACTATGTCCGCCTCATGGCGCTCAAACGCATTTGTAGCCACACTGCCCCATGTGCCTGGGCCTGCCTTAACAGTGCAATCCTCCAGCAAGTAGGCGTTGCCATCTGTGCCAAGCGCACCCACAACAATCCCGATTGCATCGTTGTCCGCGTTGTCTTCATCGCCAGAGCCGCTAGGGTCGACCCCTACAATTACACGCACGAAGTCAGGCAGAACGCGACCATCAGTCACGCGCCACTTGTCTATGTCTTCTTCAGGAAATAGTTGGTTGGGCGTTGCGTCTGCAAACTCGCCCTTCAAAAACCGCTTTTGCAATCGGGCGCTCAGATTCAAGAGCGTTTCCAAGTACCCAGCGCTGACGTTCTCCGCGTTGTCCTGCGGGTTGATCTGAAAATGCGCGTACTGCTCGGGGCGTGACAGCGGTAATTTCGTCTCCGGGTCTCGCTTCTCAATAAACACTCGGTAGGACCAGTGCGCTTTGCTGGGCGGGTTGCAGTCGAAGTACATCCTTGGCTTGAGCGGGACGCCAGCCGCTCCTTTCAGAAGCTGCATAACCTGCTGCGCTAGGCGCGTCACAGCGACCCCAACCGACCCCCATGGGATCTGGCTGGATTCGTTCAGGTAGATCGTGACGTACTCCTGCCCAAGGATTTTCTCAGTGCGTTCCTTGTCATCCAAGCCGCCGAACCAAATCTGCGACCCGTTTTCGAACTCAGCAAACCAGTCCGTTTTGTTCAGCGTGTACTTGACACCAGGAAACGCCAGATCCATGACCTTGGGAAACGTGTCATGGACGATCGATGCTTTCACAGCATTGAACCGGAAGCGCAAGATAGCGTGCCGGCTCTTTGGAGCCTTCAAGGCGCGCATGCAGATGTTGCGCACCAAGAGAAACGTCTTGCCGCTGCGGCTTCCACCGAACAGCATGATGTAGGTAGCTTCGCCAGCCAGAATGTGCTGGGCCTGCTCCTGCCTTGCGGTGAGCTTCACAGGCGCTCGTCTAGCGGTGAGGCAGCGACGACAACCGGGCCGCCACCATCGCCAACCAGCTCAGTGCGCGCAAGCTTAGGAGCGGCGTATTCAGCCAGACCAGTCAACAAGTCCAGCGCCTTGGCTGGGTTGTCTTGAGCCACCTGCTCCAGCCAGATCGACACGTTTTCCGTGTTCGCTTCCAGCAGCTTACGTACCGTTTCGCGAAAGTCCTGCGTGACTTTGTTTGGCGTGCCCTTGGCTCGTCCACCTCGGCGCTCGCCAGGGGCAGATCCTCTAAGAGCCATTTGCAACTCCCTGACTATTTTTGCAATGTGAAACCGCTACGGGCGACGGATCTCGCCATCGACAGCGATCATGAAGCCGGGGTGCTCAAACTCGGGGTTGATCGACTGCATGCAAGACGCTGCCACGTTCCAAACCCAATCAGCCACATCAAGCAACCAGTCCGGCCACCAATTGCGCACAGCCACTTTGGGTGCGTCACCAAACGGTTCACCCAGGTAAACGGGTACAACCTTGTAAAGGCGCCCGTAGTGGGTGTATTCAGCGCATATCTCTTCTGCGCTCATCCTTTGAAGGATTGCCATTGCTTTCCCTCGCTTAGCGAGTTTCTGACGCGCCTACCGGGCGCTACGGGTTCTTGCGGAACATCCCCTTGCGCCACATGACGAACAACGCGATGAACGGCGCGCAGATGACCGACAAACAGAACGAGACTGCTGCCAGGTCAACGAGGATGGGGAGGTATGTGTCCATGTGCCTTAGCGAGTATTAGGCTGCCGCCTGCAAGGTATGCGCCTTAGGGACAGTGGGGAGCATGGGCTTGAGGCGCGTTCCCGAGGCGGCAGTCTGATACTCGCGTTAGTTGGTTTACCTGGGGGACCCTTCGGATGGGACGGGGCCAGGGCATTCAGTGATGTACTTCGCACCGGTGTCCATACCCGTGAGGGCCTGCGCGATCAACTCCGCCTTCACTTGGTTGTCAAATTCCCCAAGCGACTCGGAGCCAACAGATCCGCCACCGGTTGGAGTGGTCTCGCTATGGAACCGAGTGATGATGTACCGCGTCACCGGGCGCACCCGGTACTCAATGATCTTGTTCGGCTCAAACATTTCTATCTCCAGCCTCCGCAGAGGCTAAGCATGAAAAAAGCCCCGGGCGATTTCTCGTCAGAGGCTTGTCGCAGAGGCACGTATACAGCCTCTACCCTTTACTCTACTTTCATGTACACACTTGCTCAAGGTGTGTACACAATTTAGGCTCGTATCCCGTTGTGTACACACCGCCCATGGCCTGCGATAGTTGTTTATGCGCATGCTCAAGAGCGAAGTAGTAGACGCGCTTCTCCAATCGCAGGCGGTCCGCTTTGGTCTTGACCGGACCAGCCCACACGTAGTGCGCGGTGATGACCACTCGCATGTCCGGGTGCAGGTGGTTGATCGCGTCATCAATGCGCAGCATGTCGCCATCCGCAGCACACGCTTCCGGGCCGCTATACCCGAAGCCGTCGTAATCCACGCGCTCCTTGGAGAATGCGGCAGCCGTGGGATAGCCCAGGGCGCGATCCTTGCGGATATCTTGACGGTGGCCCCAGTCGGATAGGAGCAGTTCCAGATTCGTACGCATTGCTTCTCCTAGACCCATTCCGGGTGATCGTGCCCTTTCGGCGGGCGTCGCGGGTCGTATTGCTGCATCAGGCGGGCCATTCCCAGCTGCGCGTCGGTCATCTTGCGGCGCCAGCCTCGGCCGTTGGCCAACCGCTCGACACGGTCTGGATGAGTCAGCGCCAGCTTGGCCGCGTCCAGGCGCGTCGCTATACCGTCGGGCGCGTACGCCGTTTGAGCGTTCTGCAAGCCGCTCAAGGCTGCACTCATGGCGGCCGAAATGGTTATTCCAAACGGGTCTATACCGAGCATCACTCCCCCATATGCCGAAAGTTCGATACGTTGCTCGTCATCGAAGCAAGCCGCGGCTGGAACTTCGCCCTCTCCGCTACCTGGCGCATTGCCATGCTGGGGACGTATGCCCGGGCCTGGATGGGCTTGATATCGCTGGGTGGAACGCCTTGTTTCATCACTTTCCCCCTCGGTCGACTTGGATATCAATGTCAAACGTCAAAATCCCGGTAACCCACATCACCGCAGCGAACAGGCCAGCGACGGTCGTAATGAGCCCAACAAGTTCAAAGAAGTTCATGCTCGCGCTCCTTGCGCTTGAACTGTGAGGGCCACGCCGATAGCGGGCCACGCGTGACTGGACACCCCGTACAGAGGGCCGGGATTGGCTTTGGTGCCGATTTGCGGGGTTGCCCCACCCCCGGATGCCGGGTATAGATCGATGATTGCCTGGCGGACGTTTCCGTCCTTGGCCTTGGTCGTGCCGCATAGGTGCATCTTCACGTCCTTGCGGTAGACCAGGTGGACCGATTCTGGGTCGTGCCATGCCTGGATAAATCGACCAATCCATAGGCAGGTCTCGAACACTTCCTTACCTACCGGCATGCCGTAACTGGCGATCATCTCAATTGCCATGGTCGCGTATACACGGGTGGCAACGCGCTCCAGCATCTCGGCGTTAGGCAGCACCCCAGACGCCAGAACTCGCCCGCCAGCTAGGACGCACCAGCCCGATTGCGTCGGACCCGGGTCGATAGCGAACGTGCCAACCCTGCGCCCCGGAACGAATTCGGTTCCGGCCATCGGATCCAGAACTACATCCATCTGCCTCATGCCGCACCTACCTGTGCCATAAGCGACGAGAACGGGTTGCCGACACACGCCGCCAGCCTCACCCGCATCGCCCTGGTTTTCGCCCAGCTCAGCTTCTTGGCGTTGCGCTCGTCCTTGCGCTGAACCGAGATCCGGATGTTTCGGCCGAACCCGTACCGGTAGATCGGCGCCCGCGCGCCCTTCCCCCTCGGTGGAATCCAGCCGCAAATGTGGATCTTCTCGTCCTTCAACAGCTTGCGCAGGTTGTCATGCACCGCGCACGGTGAGCATTTCAGATCCTCGACCAGTTCATGGTGCGTCATGTCGCCGCGGTCCTCCAGGGCTTCCAGAATTGACGGGTAGGTGTAATTTCGCTTCGGCATGTCAGGCCCCTACGGCAACTTGCGCCCGGAGTACGCGGAACGGGTCGAACTGCCCCGGGACGTAGGCGGCTCGCAAGCTTCGAACCACTTTGTCCGCCGATTCAATGGCACGATGACGGTCGTTTTCGTCGACCAGCGGCCCCAGGTCCTCTTCTTCCACATCGACCCAGCGATAGATATTCGCCCTGCCAGATCCGGTGCCCTTGCGTTCTCCCGTCCTCTCCAAGAGCCCGCGGCACATCATCCGGCGAATGGCTTGGTCCGTACTGTGCGCGTCGGCCCCGATGGACTCCGCAATCTCCCGTACCGTCTGCGGGCCGTAGATGCGAAGGCTGTTGACAACGGCGTAACCGTGCTTGTCTTGTGGTGCGAAACTCATGATTGCTCTCCCTTTGCCCTGGCCAACATCGCCGCGATTGCGTGCGATGGTTGCTCTCCTTTGGCAATTCGTTCATCCCATCTATCGATCCACCGCCGGGGGTTCTTTCCAATCTGGTCCAAAGCCTTATCGGCTCCCATCTTCTTCAAAGCCGCGGCAGCCTCGGCTTTAGTCGCCAGGGTTTGACCCGGAGCCGGTAAAGCGGTCCGAGGCTCAGGAATTGGTGGCCAGCTACCCTTACCTACCTCCTCCCCCAAAGTCTTCTCCCAGCGACCTTTAATTGATCCGTAGGTGCTATTGAGTAGGTCCACCGAGCTCACCGCGATAGCTGCCCAGTAAACCGATGGGTGTGACCAACTACCCATTTCTCCCCTGCGTCGGCAGGACATACCGTGTACCGCTTCGTGGTACGCGATCTCCGGCGACATCCACGGGCGGCAAAGACGGATGAACTCTGGCAGCGTCGGCGGCCATTCGCGTTGCTTGCAGGCTTGGAGGCCCGTCGCGATTTCGTCGCCAGTGAATCCGGCCAAATCCTCAGCCCAAACCTCGTGCATAGCCGATTCGGGTACAGCCCCCCACATCTTCGGCAGCTTGTCGCCGTACATCGCAGCGAGTCGCTGGAACAGTTTTTTTATCCAGGGCATTGGGAGCCCCTGGGGTGCGTCATACCGGTTGGCCAGTGCTTGCATCGAAAGTCCCCAAATCCACCGTTGCGGGATGCGAATCGCTCCACAGGTTTTTCATCCAATCGTTGTTCTTCTGCGTCTGAGTAGGCTCTCTCGGTTGGCGTTTTGGTACGGATGACCGCAATACGCGCTGCATGTAGCCCACAGGCTCCAGAACCTGTTCGTCAGCACAAGCTTGGATGGCAGCCAGAATTGATTCCTCCGGGAAATCACGGCAGAACGAGCCAAGCAGGGTTCGAGCCTGTTTTTCAACGAGGCCCGCAGTCGTCAACAAAGGCAGACCACGAGCGAAAATCTGTTCCTTGGCCGTTGTGGGGCGAGACGGCTTGCCGTCCGCGACAGCGGCTTGTTTTGAATCAGGAATCAGAGAATCAGGAATCAGAGAATCAGGGGGATTTCCACCGTCTTGCTTCTGTTCTTTAACGGTTAGATCACCGTTAGGCCCTGGAAGGACGCTTGCTTTCTCTGTGTGATGGGGGCTCTGGTGCCTGGAGAAATTGCACACGATGATGACTTTCACGCCATTCACCTCATAACGGTCAATGAAGCCGTTCGACGCCAACAGGGACAGACCTTGTTCAACATCCACGTTGTCCGCCGGGAAGATTTCCATCTTGATTTTCTTGGGCCGGTCTTCCAACTTCCCGTCTCTATCCGCCAATGTCCAGAGACCAACGAACAAAAGACGGTGCTCGAACGGGAGTTCCACCAAAGTGTCGTTCTTGAAGAACCCGGGCTTAATATTTCTTGCGCGCGCCATTACGCAGCCTCCAACATTCCAGCTGCGGCCAGCGCAGCGTCAGGGACGACATGCCCGCGGGCCTGCAGAACCTCGATAGCCGCTATCAGCAGATCTCGCTGACGACCGTATTCGGATTCAAAGCGTGCCTTCCAGGGATGAACCGCGATAAAGCCAGGTGCCCCGGTGCCATCTTGGTGATGACCAGCGCACAGAGGCAAAACGAGCCAATGGGCATCCGGTTTGGTGCGGCCATCCATGTGATGCACGGACACATTGAAATTGCCAACGCCGTCCAACCTGCACGCCACGCACCCAACCGTGCGGCACAGGGCGTCGTGGAACCGCTTCTGAGCGGCTGAGGGAGATTTGCCTTTCATTGCTATACCCACCCCGGGATGTGCGGATCGTCGGACCACTGAACGCTGTTCATGGCTCCGAAGGCTTGGATGCTTTCAATCAGATCGGCCATGTCTTTGACGCCAAGGCTGCGCGTCTGTTGACCAAGGGCTACAACGCCCTTCCCGTCCAACGACGGCACCAACTGCATACGGTTCGTCTCGCGCATCCAGGAATCGACCAGGAGGCGCTTCCAGTCTTCAACGCCCAGCTTGCGATCCATCCACTTCATCTGCGCCGCGATATCGCCGCACAGGGCATGGAGAAGCGAATTCTGGTTCAGCGTCCGCGTCGGCTCAGTGATGGCCACGTAATGACCTTCTGGCGCCGTCAACATGGCCTGGACCAGCATCTGGCGGGTTGCCGGGGTTACGCGGATGCGGCGCTTTTCCATCGTTAGACCTCTTCGTCGTTCTCGACGTCAGCCATCAACCAATTCGCGGCCCAACGCTTGAGAACCTTCTGATCGTGAGGCGTCGTCACCACGGAGTTCTTCGGAGACACCTGCAGGCCGACCGCAGCCAAGAGCAGGCAGAACTGCTCCAGGTTCTCTTTCTGGCGGCTCAATGTGCTGGGATCAATTCCCATCAATTCCGCTGCACGGACCTGCGTGACGTGCGCAAGCCGCCTCAATATTTCCGATTCAATTCTTGAGCCGATCTTGCGGGTGATTTCCTGCCGGTCGGCAGAAACTGGTTGCGTACTCATCGTGTACTTCCTATCAATGAGAGAAAAAGAACGTGACTGAAACCGAAACCCTGCTCACCAAAGCCCAAGACATCGCCCTGCGCGCCTTTGAAGATCCGACCGAAAGCGCCGTTATGGACATCTTTCGTAGGCTCTGCTGCGAGCAGGACGAGGCCAGGCTGAGCCGGGACATCGAGGGGTGTGGGGTGGTTCATTGAGCGGCGCTCATCCGCTTCCCGCGAATCCTGAATAGATCCGGGCGGATCAGTTCCAGGTACATGCGTCGGGCGCTTGGTATGCCGGTCTTTCGCCACTTGGATACGGAAGGCTCTCGAACCCGGCAAAGCCGGGCTACAGCAGCGGTCCCGCCAATGGCGTCGATTACGTCGGAGTCTGGGTGTTTGGTATCCATAGCTCCGAGAATAAGCTATAGCTAACTACCCAGTCAAGCCATATCTAACAACCAGAAAATTAGCATTGGCTAAATGAACACACTCGCAGAAAGAATCAAGTCCGCTATGTCCCAATCTGGGAAAACCCAGGCTGATCTCGTGCGCGCTACCGGCGCGAAAGCCCCCTCAGTTAGCAACTGGCTGTCGGGCAGGACGAAGAACCTCAAGGGAAATAACCTTGTCGCGGCGGCGGCGTTGCTCGGTGTGAACACGGAGTGGCTTGCTGATGGCGTAGGGCCTCAATACCCAACGCTCTCAGGCGCCAAAGTGAAGGCGGTGTTGCATGAGGACGATACGACCGAAGAAGTTGGTCTAATCCCGTACTGGGAGGCGCGGGGCTCATGCGGCGGCGGATTCCTCAACTACGACCAGTTGCCAATGGGACACCTAGTAAAAGAAGCTTCGTTTTTCAAGAAGTACGGCCTTCGACCTCAAGATGCAATAGCGGTCTATGCAGACGGCGAGAGCCAGGCCGATTTCATCGTGGATGGAGACATAGTCATCTTCGATACATCCAAAACCACCCCCCGTAGTGGGAAGCTGTATCTTATTGACCACCCGGACGGCCTTCGGATCAAGCAGCTACGCCGCGATATAGACGGGAGCTGGATTCTCGGGAGCCGGAACCCCGACAAGCACAAGTTCCCAGATGAGCGCGTGCAGCCGGACCAACTGGATCTACTTAAGATCCACGGGGAATTCGTCTATAGGCAAGGCGGCTAGACTTAGCTGAATTTCACCCACGCCCGCTCACGCGGGCTATTTTTTTGCCCGCATGTTAGCTATGCCTATTGACACGCCTCGTTAGCTATGGCTAAATACGTCTAACGCATCAACAACCCGCAGAAAACGCCTAGGCGGAAGCCAGCAAGTAACGGGTCGGATGCAGAGAAGTACCGCTCTTTAACAACCAGCAAGCCATGGAATACGCCTAAAGCCGCAAGGCTGGTAAGCGCAGGTGGCAATCCCCCACGCCTGAATGAATAGACCGGGGGCTATCACCGACACACCTTGATCTCACGTGGGGATCGCTCTGGGTGTGCACGGGATTGAAGAAGCAGCGCGCAGCTTGGAGCCGACGCAACTGTTTGAATTTATCGAACAGTTGCGAGGGAACAGCCAGGTAGCGCGCTGCTCCGGAATTCATCCGCCAGCCCGTTCCTAGAGCGGGCTTACGAATGAACAAGGAGAGAGAAATGGCCAACATCAAGTACTTCAGCGACGTGACCGGCGAAGCCGTTTCGCTGACGGCGCCGCACGGCATGCCGAACAAAGCGTTCGCCGCACGCTGGCCTGGTGTGCAGGGCATCCGCTACGACGGCTACCAGATGCTAGTCGGCCACGAAGGCGGCAACCTGGGCGGCGCCGTGCTGCCGGTCACCCGCAAGATCGAATACAAGTCCCAGCCGTCGCGCCACGAGTGCAACGCCAAATGCCTGAATGGCAAGCACAACGGCACCTGCGAGTGCAAGTGCGGCGGCAAGAACCACGGCGCCGGCATGTTCACTTCTCTTCTCAAGGCAGCCTGACATGAGCGAAGAACCAAAGTTGATTGTGATCGATGCCCGCCGCAATCCGTGGCGCCTTACCAGATTCGACGGGCGAACTATGGGAGAGGTTGCGGAATTGATTGTGCCGCCGGGCGCCTCAAGGGAAGAAGTGGCCGAAGCCATAGAGGGCTTCCGAACTCGGTCTTTAGAGGCGGTTGAGGCAGGAACATAGCTGCCCGCTTCTTTCAGGATTCATACCGATTAACAAGGAGAACGAGCATGGAACTACCGCGCAAGGTTTGGGTGCTGATGCCCTCTTTCAAGCCGAAACAGATTGAGGTCGAAACATTCAAAACCAGTGGCATCTGGGGCGACTGGTATCACATGGCCTCAGGCAAAGGATATCACGCACGTGACGTTTACGAATCGAAGCAAGATGCCATCGAGGAGGGCTTCAAGCAACTTGAAGATCGCTCTCAGTACCTCGACAAACAGCTAGAAAAACAGGCCAAACGCCGAGAAGCGTTGATGAAAGCGCAGTTGGGCCTCTGACGGAATCTCCCTGGCGCCGTGAAACAGTTCGGCCGTCCGCTGCACGAAACGCAGCGCTATCAATCAAGGGGCAGCCGGATGAGGCGTATCCGGGCGGCGCGCTGAGTGCCGTGCAATGCAAACGAGGCTTGGACGCTTGATGCGACCTGCGACCGTGCGACGGCACGGATATACAGCGTCTTCAAGTTCATTGCTCCGCTGGTTCGAATCCAGCGCCCTTGATTGATGGCAGCAGTACCGCCCAGGCGATGGGCCAGGAGACATAAGGCTCTCAAACGTCTCGTCATTCCGAGAGTCAACCCGGGATCGCATCCGGGGCCATCAACCTACATGGGCTGAAATAACGCCCCGTGCAGTGAAAGGCTGCATGACACCCCGGAAAGACGGGGATCCTCAATGGCTGCTCAAGTCAGCGCATCCCTACGGCATCCGCCGTGCCACAACCCACTCCGCGAAAAAGTGCGTCCCCTCGGCATTGGGGTGCGCTGACTTGAGCATCTACGACTTACCGCAGCCCTCCCCCACCTATCCAAGCAAGTCGCCTACAGCAATCCGTGGCCACGGAGCGTGATCGGTGATGCGCCGTGACTGGATGGCTGGAGGGCTGCACCCAACACCCGACGAGGACCACATGAAAGACAAGATCCTGTACCTGATTGGAGCGGTATTGATGCCCGTTGCGTTCCTGGGTTGCATCCTGCTGGCCTTCCTTGATGGCCTGTCGGAAGCGCTGAAAGAGACGGCATATGACACGCGCCGGAACTGGCGGACGCTGGTTGACTACTACAGGTCCAGCCGGATCTACAGGGGAAGGCCATGAGCAAGATCAATCTGCCTCCGCTTCCGACCATAACGGTTGGCGACCGCGAATTGAAGCTGGTCTGGTTCCGTCCGCAGGAGGTCATTGCCTACGCCGAGCAGGCTGTACGGGAAGCTCTGGTGGCGCAGGCAAGCGCACATGTAGCCGATAAGCCTTACTCGGATGTGGCATCACCAGATGAGCCCGCCGACCACGCATATTTGCGGAAGATGTGGAGGCGGGCTGGTGGAAGCTTTCACGGCCCCCGCACTGAAACCGGAACAATGCCAGAAAAGGACCTACTGCCTTTCCTGCGCAGCTTGTGTAAGCCTGCGGCAAGTTCTGATGAGCGAGCAGCGTTTGAGGCGTGGAACTCCAAGCATGGGCAGTATCGCCGTAACGATGCCTACGAGCGCGACGACAACGGTCGATATCTCGAATGGCCCGTCGAGAACGGTTGGCGGGTGTGGCAAGCGCGCGCCGTCCTGTTCGCCCCACTCCAGGAGCCGCCATGCTGAGCAACCTCAAGTTCTTGGCAATCCCAATAATAATTCTATGTGCCGCCCTGGCTAGCTTTGTAGGGTGGTAGGAGCCTGTCATGGACCGATTCCAAGGTGACGAACACCTAGAAGTACTGACAGCTTCTTCGCAGGAAGTGGGCGAAGTGATGCAGACGATCCATGCCTGGGATTCTGACGGGCATAACTCGCACTGGTGGGCAGCGCGGCTGATGGAATCCGACTTGTTCCGAGACTTGGACGTGTTCGATGCTGAACACATGCTGCGGGCGGTAATGCGCAGTGGTGATTCGCAGATAGCGCGGCTCCAGCGAAAGATCCTGGACGCCGTACAGACCGAGCTGGAGGGCTGACATGACCTACATCGGCCTGTGCGCCGCCCTTTACCTGATCGGCCGGCTTGGCGATGCGCTGATGCGCGCGCACGCCCGCCGCGATTCCTGGAGCA
>RCUP01000434.1_pt1 | contig 31964 bp, 28 predicted proteins | sample 2166341 | NCBI WGS metagenome assembly RCUP01 (sample SAMN09932325, study PRJNA488358) | compost metagenome | isolation source: compost soil in succinonitrile-enriched | place: Germany: Experimental Botanical Garden | reverse complement strand
ACAAAAAAATAAAATAGACCCTAACCTGGCCTTAGAAACTGTTTATAAAGGTTTCTGTTACAGTGTTGGGAATGCATCGCTTATTGAAACAAGAAAAACAATCATTGCAGATGGATTACTTTTTAAGGCGGTAAAAGGAGCAAGCCAGTACAATACCATTTCAATTGCCAAATTGAATTCAAACTTGTTCTACACTTCAGATTCTCAGGGAGAAATTAAGTTATGGGATGCATCAACCTTTCAATTAACAGATCAAATTAAGTTATTTAATGGCTCAATATATCTCAGCCAAAAAATAGATGATCATTCGATAATCGTATGTGGAAATGATTTAAGAAACGCAAGTTACCAGATCAAGATACTTGACCTGTCAAAGAACAATGCAATCCGGGTAATTGCAGACTCCATTCCGTCAAATATCACCTCTGTTACACCGGGTTACGAAGAAGGTTCCTTTTTCTTTGGAACAGAAAGTGGCGATATCTTTAAGTTAGAGTTACCTTCAATGAACTTTAGCAAGTTTAAAACAGTTACCAGCAAAATTGTTGGCTTACAATGCTGGGCAGCTTCAAAAAAACTATTTTATGCCACACCGACTGGTGTTTTTGACCTGATGACAGATCGCTCTTATTATACCTCTCCGCCTGATGCTTATATCACGTATCTGGGGTTTTGTCAGAGCATAGCACAATTTTATATTGGAATTGGAGAAGACATGTTGCTTTACGATATTCTTACCGGATGTGATCATAAGTTATATCCGGTTCATGACAGCATGATCACGTCTTGTACCTGTTCGGAATCTACAGGTACTTTTTTAACGACGAGCTTGGACGGTTACGGTGCATTATGGACTAAAAATGGGAACATCAATGAAGTGTTAAAAGGAAACAAAGCGGAACTATATGGAGGGTATCTTGATCCAGATGAAAAATTCGCGGTGACGGTCGGCAGGCGAGAAATGAGTACCAATAGAGCAGCTGATACAAGTACCATTAAATACTGGTTTCTTTCAGGGTTTTTCGAAGAAAAAAAAGAAGCTCACTTGTTTGGGGCAACGTCTGTTATCTATGCTAATAACTTAGACTATGTTATCACGGGAGGAAATAACGGACAAGTAAAAATTTGGGATGAGCATTTAAACTTAATCGAATCAAGGGATATAAATCATTCTGGAATAAGTGCATTGTTTTGGGACGAAAACAAAAATAAAATATGGTTTGGGACTTTTGATGGAAATACCGGATATATTGAGTTGTCCGAAAATGGTAAAGTTGTTTCGATTAATTCTATTCAAACCCATACTGAAAAGGTTAATTCTATTGTAATTGATACAAAAGGTAAAGTTTATTCCGTTGGCAAGGATGGAGTCCTATTTATTCAAGATAACCAAAACAATCGTATGGATTCCGTTTATTTTGATTGGGAAATTGCAGAGTTACAATTTTCAACGGATTATAAATCCATCCTTTTCGCTGCATCTGATAAAGTCGTTTTATTCGACTTAACAACCCGGAAAAAAACAATATTCCAACATGATGTCAAAGTAAATTCAGTCAAATGGATCAATAGAACACAATTTGCATCTGTTAGTGGACAATTCCTAAGGATTTGGAATACAAACAATCAAGGAACACTTATTCTGAAAGCAGATAACAATCTAAGGAATGTAATGACCTCTTTGTATGTAGATACAAAACAGGGGCTTATTTATACCGGTATGTGGTCAGGATTTATCTTTTGCTGGGATTTTTATGGAAGACAGCTTTTTGAATTAGACCAATTAACAAGTTTGGCAGATAACAGTATCATACATGGTATTTGCGGCAGTAAGGATAATTCATGCTTCTACAGTGTTGATTACAATGGAAATCTAGCCAAATGGTATTCACCTTACTCTTTTATAAATAAACAATTAAGTATTAAGTCAGATTGTTCTGAATGAATTTGCCGTTTACTGTTTCTGATTGAGACAATTGGATATTCATTCAAAACAATCGTAAAAACAAGGGAGATTTAAGCAAAGCTATAATATGGAATTACATCATTTAATTTTCTTAATCTAGCTTTTTTGTTCAGTTTGCCGTTGTCATTCCTTAAGCAAATTATGATTTACAAATATTGACTCTGCGAAGAGATCGCAAACGCTTTTATGAAATACCCTTAAAAGATTGCTTCCGCTCTATATACTCCATAATTGCAGCCCGTGAAAACCGAACAGTCCGCTCATTCATCCGGATTGCTACAAGCACGCCATCACGGACCAATTTAATGAGTGAATTTTTACCGATATTCAGAATCCGTTTTACTTGCTGATTGTTCAACAACTCGTCTTCCTTTTTGCTCGGAATTGGCTCAATAAGTAGTGTCCGGTTTCCGGTCTTTTCCAAGAGAGCGATGCGTCTTTGCTGCTCGTTTACCTGGGCTTTTAATTTTTCAATTTCCTCGCTCATTCGTTCGATAGCGAGTTTAACCACTGTTTCCATGATTAAAGGTGTTTTTAATTAGTTGATTTCCTTTTTTAATTATACGGTTTCTATATGATTTAAACCGTTTAGCACAAGGATATGAAAGAACTGAACAACTAAAAAATATTGGGGTACTCCAAAAAACTTACTTTTTTCCAACTTTTAACATTTGAAACCTCTAAAGGATTCTAAAGCACAAAAAAAGGAGCTTATTCGAGTTCCTTTTTAACGTTTTCAATATCGGAATCAATCAAAGCGGTTGCAGAAACAGAACCTAAACTCTCGAAAAAGGACCGAACAACAAGTAGATTTTGAAGTGTTGCTTTTTCACTTGAAAACGTCAATGGGTGAAGTAGCTTTTTGTACAATTCCGAATGCGTGATTTGAGTGTAGGGAATTCCTAAAAAAGAATGCAAAGCATCGGCGCATTTGCTGACGTTCTTTTGGTGTTTTATACCGATTAACTGCGAAATATAATAAGCGATTAATACCTGTTGCGATCGCGTGAATTTGGATTGATAAGATTGCTCATCGATTGAAATCAACGCTTCTGTATTTTCCTGCTTTCCTGAAAACTCTTTGGTAAGTTCTTTTGTTGCCTGATCCAATGCCAAAAGGATGACGAGCTTTTCATCACTGTATTTCAATAAACGCCGTTCCGTGTCTATCAATTCCAAAATGGAAGCATTATTCTCTTCAATCGCCTGAAGGTAAAGCCAGTTTAATTGATACAAGCGTTCGGAAATGGAAGCGTTGATAATAAAGGTTTGTTCAAGGATGTCTGAGGCCATTTCTCGAATGGATGCAAGACTTGAAAGAGTTAATCCCAAGGGACTCGCTTCACCCACTTTCTGATGATGTATGAACGAGGAAACCAACGAATGATAAAACACCGAATAACGAGGAATGTTTTGATTTTCCAGGAACAGCACACGTTTGAAATAATCGCTTGAGTAGGTTTTGTCTGCCGCTTTCTCTATACTCTTCAAATACCGATTCTTCAGCGAATCATAAAAACGCGAGTAAGCCTTTGAAAACAGCTCTTCAGGTGGGTAATTTGCTTCCATAACCTTATAACGCATTCATTAGGTAAAATCATACATAACAGCAGTAAAAATTCATGAATTCCAATAAAAACCCAAGTTACATTAGCTTACTCCATGTTTGCATTAGCTTACTTCATGTAATGTATCAGGTAAAAATCAGGTCATTTTTTAATGAAATGTCCGAATTCATTTGAAAACCCAGTAAAAACCATCGTAGATTTAACTTTACACCATTGACAGAGTACTTTACACCATGAGTTGACAACTTTACACCATTCAAGCAAGTCCTTAGAAATTTTGCTAGAAAACGGACTGTCCGACTCTATTTCTTAAAGATCTTACTCGAATTGCTTTCGACGAATATTTCTTTTCGACATGACAAATTCATTGACCCGACTTGCCCAACTTTAGTTTTTGGTAGACGAATCACTCGGTTCTTTACACCCGACTCAATTTTAAGTCGGTTTAAGTCGAATCTTACAAGAATCAATTTCGACCAATCTTTCTTTCCGACATGACGAACCTTTTAATCCTATTTGCCCAAGTTTACTTTTCGATAGACAAAGTAGTTTGGTTCAGGTAGGCACTAACTGTCAAAAGACAATAATCCTCCATGAATTCTACTAACCGTTTATAAAAGTCTTGTGTGCAGTCGTGTTTTTCAAGTCTCTCGTTGATATACGAATACGTCCACTTTTGTTTTAATGAATCACTTCCACAAAGGACTTCGCTTGGAGTGAAATTTATAAGCGGTGGCAGTTTTTTCAGATCAAAGTTTTTACTCCGAGTATCCTTTAAGATCCCTGTTTGGAAAAATTCACTCGTACTAACTATTTCCAATATGCCAGAATTGATATCGAATCTTACACCCTCAGGAAATAATAGGAACTGTAAACGAACACGTTGATCGAATGTGCCATTGTTCCACAATTGCTTTGGATCTTGACTAATCTGTTTAGTGAATTCAATGCAGTTTTCGAGTTTCTCTTTTATAGAACCTCCCTTTAGTTTATGAGGCACTAAGCCTAGGATTTCAGACTGATATTTGTTGTTGTATTTTTCAAATATTTCAAGCGTGATTTCGCCTATTGCAAACCTCTCTTCAACTAATTCAAGCTTTTTGAGAATTTCATTTTTTCTAGCCTGTATTAATTGCTGCTCTTCTAACTGATCCTTGAAAATTGATCTAAACAAAATGCGAATTCCTTCTTCTGCCAATGTTAGTAAATCCTCATTGAGTTTCAATCCAGTTAGTAGTTCTTGAAACTGACTATGCAGATCTTTGGCACTTTTATTACTCCTACAACCTACCGGATTACTGCAACTGTAATAGAACAATCCTTTCTTTTTCACGACATATCCTGTCATGGATCGACCGCACGTTTTACACTTCATGAAGATTTTTAATGGCAACTCATTGTTGTGTTTCTGATGTGTAGTAGGTTGTGCATTTTTATTGGCAATAATATCATTCGCTTTCAAGAATAATTCTTTCGATACCAGAGGTTCATGTCTACCTATGATTACTTCGCCAGGAATAAGACTATTTGTGATGACTCCACAGTAAAAGGTATTTCTAAAAATATCTCCCAAACGTTTTGCATCCATCGTGTACCCAAGGGTAGCGTACCTCTTGCTAATATCTACATTACGCATTTTGTTATTTGCCTTCCATTGAAATGCTTTTCGGATCATTTCCCCTTCTTCGTTTATTACGAGTTCTTGATTAATTGCCTTTCCCGGACAAAGATTGGTATAACCTCTCGGTAAGTTCAATGGCCAATAGCCTTTCCGCAATAGTTCGCGCATACCTGTTACTGTTTTGTCTCTGCGCAAATCGTTATCCATTTGACTGAACAGGAAAAAGATGTTTTGTTGAAACAACCCGGAGCTGGTTGTCGGGTCGAGTTCTTGTGTTACGGCTAGTGTCTTTACATTTAGGTCCCGAAGTAAATCACTAGCAATTTTTGCTCCTTCAATTCCTGATCTGGAGAACCGTTCATAAGAATAAACAATGATGTAATTTACCTGCTTATTACGCCGGATGAAAGTCAGCATTCTGGAGAACTCTTTTCGATCATCTGTTTTAGCGGATTCGTGGGTTCCTCCAAAGTAATCGACAATTTGTAAACCACGTCTTTCAGCGAAGTTTTCGCAGTACTTTTTTTGAGATTCTAGACTCGTATTTTCTTCTTGCGAAACATGAGAAACACGGGTATAGATAACGGCATTAGAACCGTTTCGTTTTGGGGAAATATTCTTTCCCGCAAATGAGTTGAATAAACCTAAATCGTCCATAATAAAAGTTTCTTATTAAGGTCTTTATTACTCAGTTCATTTTCAAAAAAGAAAGTGTATAGTAAATCAGTACAGGACAATACACCGTATTAGCCAACATTACACCATGTTAATCTAACTTTACACAAAAGACAAACTGACCAAAAAGTTGGTGATCCACACAATAAAATTCTTAAACCAACTTATTTTTGTACTAACAAGTCGAGTTCAAAGTGCTTATGAACTTCACGAAACTTTCGTCTAACAAATTTCAAAATTGGAAAGTCTAATTCTAGCCAAATCTTAACTTTTACGAGATCAAATAGGATTCGGAATGAGCGTTTTTTAATTGCTGAACCTCTTCTTCTAATGATTTTTTATCTTGTTTTAATTGCTCGAAAATACGAATATCAAATTCGTATTTTTTGTACTGATTAATCTTGATTTTTTCATTCCTTTTCTTTAATGCAACTTTAAGGTTAATACTCTTCTCTGTAAAGATCATATAGATTAATGAAACAACTATTGGTAGACAAGAAATAATCCATGTCCATGGCTCGGCGCTGTTCCAGCCCATTTTCCAAATGATAATAAGCGAAATAGAGAACATAATTATAACTATAGAGACTAACATGACATTATTCCAAAATTTACGAATTTGAATTTTCTTTTCTATTTGGGTATTTTGCTTAGTCAGAATATCTATTGAGTTCTGCTTATCATTAAGTTGTCCTTCTTTTGTTGTTATTAGTTTTGAACTCAAATCAATTTGAGTTTCACGAGATGATCTAACTTCTTGATTTTTATTTGCTAATTCAGTTTCTAATTTGATGTTTTTTAATGATTCATCTTGTGCTTTCACTTTAAAATGCTCTTGTTGAAGAAGGAAAGTTTCTATGCTTTCTTCAGAAATCAAATCAAGGATTGAATCAATTTCCTCTTCTCTAATATCTTCTGGTTTTTTTGCTTGTCTTCTTAGCTCAATAATTGCTGCTTTTGCTTGATCTTCACTGATTAGGCCATTTTTAAATTTCTCTTGAAATTCTTCGAATTTTTTGCCAACCGATTCATTTAATTGATTTGAGAGTACAATTTGTGCTTTTGTGATCACATCAAAATTTATTGGGAAGTTGTCTCCACCAAATCCCTTATTAAGTTTAAACCAAAATTTATTCGTCAAAAAAGATAAACTTGTTGCTAGTGGCACATAGCTGTATTCCTTTATATCCTCATGCCAGGCAATTTGCATGGTTTTGTAATTACCTGATAGAAGAATAAAACCTACATTCTCAAAGTTTTCCTCTTTTTTCTCTTTTCTTTGGATGCTAACAAAATTTAAGAATTTTAGATAGTCTGCTGGATTGTCAATGTTTAATTTCTCTTGAATTGAATCAATAATGGTTTGGTCAATAATATTGTATTCGTGGTATTTCTCATCAAAGTAGTCGCTAAAGTCATCCTCAAAAATTCCTGATGTTTTTAGATTTTGAAAAAGTTCAGCCTTTTTTGATACTACATCTGCTCGTGTTTCACAACCCTGAATAATTGACATCATGGCTGTTACTTTTGGATTGACTTTTTCTTTACCCTCAACAATATGTTCAGCTTTCTTAAAAAAACGCTCTATCTCATCATTAACATCATGGAAATATTTTAATTTAATTCTATTCGCCTTTTTATTATTTATTTCTCTTACGAAATTGTAAAAATCTTGCCACAATCTCTGATATACCTCACCGTTATAACCAGCAAAATGGAATAAAATTTCTGTTTCAATAAAAATGGTCATATCGGTTTTCCAAGTACCTAAATCATTTATGTTATTGTTATATTTTATTCCAGAATAAAGGACAACTCCTTCCTTAATTGTCGCTAATTGCTCGATGAATCTCCCGTCACCTTTTTTACTAACTATAAAAGCGCTAATGAACTCTGAATATTCATTTCCATTATTATTATCAATAATGAATGAAATAAAAGAATGTGCAATCTTAGCTTTTTCATCATGATTAATAGATCTGTTATTATGCTTTTCGATAAAGAGAAAAAGCCCTTCTATTATCTCGTCATTACTCGCTTGAATAGTCTCTTTCTGAATATTTAAATTGTTCGATTTTAATTCTGAAAGATTCTCGACAATATACAATCCATCTGATTTTTTTAGAAAACTAAGTTTGTTCAATGAACTTTTCACTACAGCTGGAAGAATATTAAAGTCGTAAGTTTTATTCAGTAGCGTAGTGATTTCGGTGAGATTAAAACTGTGCATTGAATTGGTTACGATCATTTCTATAATGAATTCTGAAATTATTCCATAAACATCTTTTTTACTATTATATAACTCTCTAAAGACGGCCCAAGAGGCAAGGCATTTACTTTCTTCGATGGTTTTGTTCATTCGTGAATAGTTTAATAAAATTTAATGCGAAATTAACGATCTCATTTACTGGATTTAAACCGAGTGGAAAAGTGTTTTAAACATTTTTCTAATTTGACCTTGAATTAAGCTTTTTATTCACTCAAAATTTGACTTCAAAGCTGAATAAAAATTTAGTTGCCCACCATTTAGTGGGCAGTTATCATTTTATTACCTCGGTTTCAATTTTAGAGATGAATAAAAAGTTAGATGTACCACCCAAGGCGGGGCAAATAGAATTTTATTCAGATTTTGGCTTCAAAAAAAGTTAGTTGCTCTACTAACTGTGGGGCAAGTACAATTTTATTCCAGAAAAGTTGATTTCAACACCTAATAAAAAACTACTTGCACCATCACACATGGAGCAAACAGAAATTAATTCCAAATCAAAGTATAAAGTCTAGGATTTACGCAGAAGTTTCAAATACTTTCTACGTTCCAAAACCAGCCAATCATAAATTCCAGTTGCCAGACGCTCAAAAGACTCTTTGTCATTGAAGTGAATTTCCGTTACATGATAGGCACGATCATTATACTCGTTAATTAAATGCTCCAAACGCCTATCGTTGATGTTGAGTTCCATGAGTGAAAACACGGAAATGCAAATGTTTAGTTCAGCGTTATCGTTTCCGAACCCTAAAAGATTCATTCCGGTAACGGTGTGTTGGTGCTTTAAATCGTCTTTTATCAACTGAATGATAACCTTTTTGGAAATTTTTTTCTGCATGGGTAAATAATTTTTATACTCAAATTACGTCTATAAATGTATAAAATATATTCATAAATAGAAATAATATTTCCTTTATTGAGTTTTTAACGTCTATTTATAGACGTGAAACGAGAGTGCTTATCTGCGTATATCGTATTATCTTTCGTTATATTCGAAGTAATGAGAGATTATAATCGTATAAAAGAAGTACTGGTTAACAAGAAGAAAACTCAAGTTTGGTTAGCTGAACAATTGGGCAAAGATGTAAGAACGGTTAGTTCATGGTGTACCAATCGAAGACAACCAAGCATTGAACATTTATACAGTATTTCAGAATTACTCGATGTCGATATTCGAGAGTTATTGAATCCTACAAGATAAAAATATTAAGAACCACAACTATTCACATGCTACTCAAAAACAATTCACAAGTAAATAAACTAATAATGCGCACTTTAAACTTGCCGTATAGTAATCCTTTTGCTATTGTGATTCAATAAATAGTAATCATGGGGAAAATAGTAAGAGATTCGCATCGTGTTGGAGAAGCCGGAGTCCTTCTGTTTCATCAATACTGTAATGATCATAAACCATTCATTATTTTTCGTGAGGTCACAAAGCATGATTTCGGAATAGATGGAGAATTAGAAATCACCCAGAAAAATGAGCAATCAAAAATTGAAGCTACAGGTGAGATTTTAAAGGTTCAAATTAAGACAGTTAATTCTGCTAATAGCTATATGCGGAATGAGAAAGAAAACTCATTCGATTTCTATGCGGACTCGGATGATCTAGATTATTGGCTGAAGCATCAAAAATTTGGCAGTACGGTTTTGTTAGTGATTGTTGATTTGAGAACAAATTCAATTTACGTAAAGAGGATCACGGAGGTAGAAATACATTTAGTGAAGAAGAAAGGAGGGAAATCAAGTCTACCTATATCGTTTGACAAAACTGCAAACAAACTGGAAACTGGAAAGGATGATTTTTTGAATCGATTTTCTTCAGCATTTAAGACTAGGGTGAATTTTGATGCAGATGAAATGTTGATGTCTAATGCCTTGGTGATCAAAAAATATCCCAAGGTGATGTACGTTCATCAGAGTAAATACAAAACGAAAAAAGGCATTTATGAAAAGATTACTGATGACGATGCGCCACATTTTGTCTTGAAGTCTGATCGGATTTACACATTTCGAGAAATCACGTTAAAAGACATGAAACTTTTTGCAACTGAGATTCTTGAGCAACAAGGTGCAGATAGAATAAGTTTCGATGAAATTGTTGAGGATGTAGATTTAACAAATATCTTCTTAGAGCTATTGTATGCTCATTTCCAGTTCGAACTTCGAAGAAAGTTATTGAATTTCTCGAAAGACTATAAGCGTTTCTACTTTAGACTTAATCAAGAGCAAGAGAGTTTGGAAGTTGATACCAAGACTAGGAAAAGAAATGCAGATAGTAAAAAGAAAGTAGTTACCTATCATGAGTACGGCAAGGACTCTTTTTACAGACATTTGGCCGTTGAATTGAAGGTGAAATTATATGAGAATTCACTTTGGTTAATCATTAATCCTAAGTATTTATTTACATCGGATAAGCACAAACCACTTCCACCGAAATCAATAACAAAATACACCAACTATCTTACCTCAAGAGAATTTAATAACGAATATGCCAATATCCTTCATTTTTGGAAAGACTATTTGTTTAATGGGCATAGTGATTGGATGTTGAATAGAGATGAAAAGGATGCCATAACGATTGGAGATTATGAAACTACTACTGTCCAATTTGGTATTGCGATGGATGTAAAAGCAGCAAAGAAAAAAGATGATGGTGAAGTCGATTCAGTTCAAACAAGTTTATTTTGATTACCCATGAAGATTGAATTACTAAAAGAACCCAATCTGGAGTTTGGAAATGATTTTGTGTCAGATGATCCAAAACTTGGACTAAGTGTTGGTGGTTGTTTCTCATTGAGCAATAAAACACATAGATCGGAGATTAACTATGGAATCATTGGTACTCAAAATAATATTGCCGATACAATCACTTGGATCAATAAATTCGATGATATCATTGAAGCAAGTTCTGAGAATATTGAACAGGTCCAACAATCTGAAATTTTGGACGGCGAAATAGTCGATAATATTGATGAATTTGAAAACGATGGTGCTTTATTTCAGCTTTCAGATGAAAATGAATCAAACGAATCAGAAGAGGTTAAAAATAAAAGATTAAATCCAGACTTTATAGGGTTCAATCACAACTCCAATTTCAAATGTGAGTTTCAAAATGATGAATCGAACAATATTGCAGTAAAAGATTCAGAATTTAAGAAGTTGATCGCAAATAAAGAACTTAAAGCCTATGAAAAGGCTGTGTCAATTGCAGAGATTTATGTAGAGGCGTTTGAAAAGTTAATTTCTACCAGTATTTCAAAGCCCAACATTTGTTTAATTGTAATTCCTTCAAATGTATTCAAAGCATGCTCGTCAACAAAGATGGGGATGGGGAAGTATTTTAATTTCAGACGTTATCTAAAGGCTAGATTAATTGGATTAAAAGACTCAATTCCAGTCCAAATTTTATTGGAAGATACTATTTTGCAAAAGCGTAAATCGTTACAGGATTTATCTATGCAAGCATGGAACTTTTGCGTTGCAAACTACTACAAAAACAATTGTACTCCATGGACGCTTTCTTTGAAAGATAAAAACACGTGTTTTATTGGAATAAGCTTTCATAAAGTTGTGAATGAAGAGAATGATAGTTTGATGCGAGCGAGTATTGCTCAAGCATTTAACTTTGAAGGTAAGGGAATTATATTCATTGGTAAAAAATTCAAGTGGGATGACAAGAAGAATCAAACTCATGCGCCTCATTTGACTTATGATTATTCAAAATCTTTGATTGCAGACGTAATATCAGAATACAAGAAGTATAACAACGTTCCGCCTAATCGAGTTGTGATCCACAAAACAACAGATTTTTGGAGTGGAGATACACATGAAGATTATGCGGAGGTTGAAGGACTTAAAGATGGAATTATTAGTGTCTTAGGAGAAGACGTATTAATTGATTTAGTATCTATAAAAAACTCTGACTTTAAATTGTTAAGAAGTCAAGGTAGATATCCAGTTATTAGGGGGACTTTGTTGACATTGGATCAAACAACTGGCGTATTATATACTACTGGATATATTCCAATTTATGAAACTTTCCCAGGGGTTCACATTCCAAGACCTATTGAAATTAATATCTACGAGGGCGAGGCCCCAATTAAAAAGGTTGCTGAAGAAATTCTAGCACTTACCAAATTGAATTTCAACAATTGTAATTATTATGATAGTCTTCCAATTACTTTACGATTTGCTCAAAAGGTTGGTGAGATCATTCAATACATGGATGAAGATTCAATACCCCCAAACAAATATTTCTACTACATGTAAACCGATTGCCATGTCCATGAAAGTTAATATTGATAGTATAACACTCGACATTTTGTCAGCAAGGCTTAAAAACTTGGTGTCGCCTATGGACATATTAAAATGGCTGAACAATTTTGAAGAAGAAGAACAGCATCTTGCAGTTAATTTTTTAAAGAATTATACGATTTATACTTCTTATGAAATAGAGGATGCTTTAAATCATGGATTAGAAAAGATTCTAAACTCTACACCGAATAGCGAAAAAATAGTTATTCATCCTGTCGGGTCTTTTGGGAAAAGTGGTAGCTTGGTAGCATATCTTCTTAATAAAACTAACACATATTCAAAAAACCAAAACAGGTTCAATTTGTGTTCAAGTATTGAAGAATTAGAAAAAATAAGAAGTACCCAATTCAAACTTATTTTAATAGATGATTTTGTAGGAACTGGTGGCTCAATTATTAAGTATTGGGATAAGAAGCTTACTCCAATTAATCATAGAGTCAAGGAGTTAATATTTCTTGGTGTTGCTGGAATGGAAAACGGAGTCGAAAGTATTAAACCGATATTCAATGAGGTCTTCATATTAAAATCCAATATTTTCAAAAAGGCTTTTTCAAGTGATGCTAGTTATTTTGGTTACAGAAACCATCTTGATTATAGAGAATTGTGTTACAAGTATGGAAGTCTGCTTACAAGAAAAGAAATACTCAAAAATAAGTCAGTTAGATACCCAGACTCATTAGGTTATTCTAATTCACAGGCAATGGTTGGTTTTTATTATGGTTCTCCTAACAATTCGCTACCTGTTTTTTGGCATCCTGGAACGGATGATACTCCATGGTTCCCGCTATTCCCGCGCTTTAGCAACGAAAAGATATCTGTTTCACGAAATTTTAGAAAAAGGCTTTCATTCGAATTAAGTTTATTTAGAGAATTTGACTCTCAAGCTTTGACCCAACAATTCAGAACACTCAAAATAAAAAGAGGAAGTAAAATGTTTTCAACAATAAGTCATGTAGATTTTTCATTGTACGGAATCCTAAAACTTAAAAGAAAGGGACATTCTGTATTTATGATTTGTCAAATATTGGGAATATCTGAAATTGATTATCTCGAATACATTAAAAAAGGAATTAAAAATGGCATTTTCACATCAGAAAGTCAGATATCAGTATATGGATTGGAACTTTACAAAGAGGCCGATAGTATCATTAAGAATCATAAAAAATCGATATTTGAAGATGTTGATTTAAAAGAAAAGAAAATTTTATACGTACCAAAAAAATTCAATGGAAGGTCATAAACGGCAAGCATTATCTAGTTCCAAACTTAGGGGATTTGATTTCTTGAACAGTTGTTCAAGTCAGGCTGAAGCATCTTATCAAGTATTCAAACACAACACCTTTCCAAGTATTCAAGGCTTGTGTTCCAATGCTTACGCTGAAATTAAAAACGAGTTGCTGTTATGACCTTCCCATTGGATGATTTTATTAAAGAGGCAAAGGCACAAGGACATTCTGATGAATTTATTCAGGATACAAAAAAGTATGCCGAGAAGCTTGTCTCAAAAAATCTTCCAGTAATTTTCTCAACTGCTCATTTAAGTATTCTAGCAAGAGCTAATGTAAAGTTGACAGACCGAATCTGTTCAGATGATCGATTGCGTTACTACGAAAGATTCAAACTGAAGAAGCGAAGAGGTGGATTTCGAGTAATTCAAAATCCAACGGGACAGCTTAAACATTTGCAAAAATGGATACTCAATAACATTCTTGAAAATGTCCCATCCCATTTATCCTGTAAAGGATTTGATAAAGGGACATCCATTAAGCAGAATGCACAGCAACACTTAAACGCTCAATGTATTTTAAAGATTGATCTGTTACGATTTTATGATTCAATTAATGAAAAAAGACTATACGGAATCTTCGAATCATTAGGCTATCATAAAAATCTGGCTGTATCGTTAGCAAAACTTTGTACCGTTTGCCCCAATGATGTTTTCATACAATCATTTAAGAAAAATGAAGAGGAACTTAAACAGAAAATTCTTCAATCTGAAGAAGGTATTTTACCTCAAGGTGCACCAACTAGCCCTAAACTTTCAAATTTAATTTCAAGAAGACTTGATGAGCGTTTGACCAAGTTATGTGAGAAAAACAATCTCAAGTATAGCCGTTATGCAGATGATCTGACTTTCTCCGGAGAGGAAGAAATTTTGAGAAAAATTAAATCTACAATCTATCGTATTATCAGAGATGAAAATTTTTATGTGAATTATGGTAAAACTCAATTTCTTAAAAGAGGTAGTAGATATTTTGTAACAGGTCTTTCAGTACATAATGATAAAGTCAAAGTGCCTAGAAAAATGAAAAAGAACATTGAACATCATCTTTTTCATTGTAAAAATAGCGGGGTAACAGAACATAAAATTACTGGCAACATTCAAAACAGAAACTTTAAAGATTGGCTTTTTGGCTGTATTTGTTTTGTAAATGATGTTGAACCTGAAATTGCATTGGTGTATTTCAAGCAGTTCAATGAAATAAATTGGCCTTTATAGAATCTTGGACCCAACCCCTAAATAAAGATGACGCTACAAAATATCCAAACAGCCAATATTGAAAACGCGGCAAATATTATAAACGATCAAGGCATTCCACGAGACAAAATTTGGAGCAAAGACTATGTTTTGGTGAATGAAAAGGAATATCCTCTTAAATACATTACACAGTTGGCATTTTCATCTATTTCAACTGACAAATTTTCTTTTCAACTAGAGCAGATCAAAAAACACTTAAAAAACCTTGGGTTTCAGTTTAAGTATTACGAAGGAGGATACAACTTTTTCACCAAAGATGAGCTGGAATTTTATAAAAGCATTGTCAATAAAGACTATAGAAAAACCAATCCAGATCATCAGTTCTATGGGCAAAAACTGTATCCACTTATCGCTAAAACACAATATTGGATTGAGCAAGTTAAACCCAAAGGATTCAAAATCAAAAGAGATGGGCATTGGCTTTCAGGTTATACGTCTCGTGTAAAGCCTTATATATGGCCAAGAATTTACAATGGGTTGGATGAAGATGTATACTTTAATGTTGAAGTAAATGGCCATGAACATGGTGGTTTTATAGGATATAAACTAGATGGATATTTTGCTACAAAAAAGGCTCTTCCGAGCTATAAGTATGATTTGGTTAATGAATATCGGGCAACAAATAACATTGAATGGATAAGAATTCCATTTGATAAAATGGAAAGTTATACTTGGGAAAAACTTATTGAGGAAACAAAAGAATTCTTAGATAAAACTATACCACATTATAATCAGTTAAAAGAATTGTTGTCGAAAGACACTAAAATATCCCGAATAACCTGGAATAACAATGGATGGGTTAAACCGTCAGGCAAAACAGGTAAATCAATCAACGTGGATAGCTTTGAATATATAAATGGCTTTGGACACGAAGAATGGCTTTTTGATGGGGATAAAGTTTTGGACGGATATAAGTATGGTTTTTTGGAACCTATTAATAAACACTATTCAACATTTGCCGGGAAATCCTTTGACATTTTGTTGTATTCCCGGAATGGAGAGACCAAGGAAAATTTTTGGGTAGCCAACTTAAAAGATGTAGAAGTTATATCAAAACCTGATGCAGAAAGAATCCTAACCCATTATAAGGATAATGGATGGTATGATCTAATGAAGGCAGACCTTCTAAACCTGAATCTAGATGCAAATCAACTAGATGAATGGGTAGCTGAGGGAGCTGAAAAGTTGTTTAACATTCGGTTTAAGGCTGTCCAGTTGAGCGAGATTCAGAAAGACTTAATTCCGGTTACCGATGACAATGAAATTCCAACTGCACGCTATGAATTAATAAATGTTCCTACCGGTGTAAAGACAAAAATTGCAGCTAAGACTAAATCCAATTTTTCATTCGCATCTGGAAGTACGGACCCTAATTTAGGTGCAAAAGGCAGAAGAACACAATCAAATAGAGAGATTGAATTGGAGTATAAGCATAATCGGCTTCAGTCTAAGTTCTTGAAATACCTGCAAGACATTTATGGTGAAAGTGCAGTTAAACGAGAATGCACTGCTTATGGTGGGTCAAGAATAGATATTGTTCGGGAAACACAAACTGGATACGTTTTCTATGAGATAAAGACCTATAATAGTCTAAAATCATCAATAAGGGAAGGAATTGGTCAGCTTTTGGAATATTGTCTTTATCCAAATGTTAGAGAAGCCGAGGCTATTGTTTTGGTTACTCACATTGCTCCCTCACAAGAACTCGAAGAATACATAGTGCATCTAAAAGGATTTATAAATATTCCATTGGAGGTTGTGCACTTCGATTTAGATAAAGAGGACATTGTTAAAGTGATATAGACCATTTTTTATAGAATTCATGGAAAACGAAAGCATTGCTTGGCTGAAATCAATTTATCCAAACTTCAAAGAAGAAGCTTGGCATAATAACCGAGTACTCCATCCTTTATTTGACGTTCCAAATCGCAAATTTTATGATAATCCAATTTTTTATGAGGAAGAAATTGATCCGTCGTGGATAGTTGGCATCGACTATTATCCCGATTACAATTTTCCCTGGAATGATACTCCTGTCAATCTTACTTGGATCGAACTTTTCCAAAACCTAAAAAGACTAGACCGCCTATTTAGATTTAAAACTTTTGACGAATTAATTGATCATATTGACAATTGTCCAGAATCTAAAACGGTTATAAAGTTCGGAGATCAGTATTATACTACCGGAGGACAGCATAGGCTTTGTCTTGCCAAATTGCTAAAAGTTGAAAAAGTCAAGGTTCAAGTTTTTGATTATCAATTTAATCAACAATTGTTCGATACCCATACGGTAATTGAAAAACACTTCTCTGCTCTGAGTGCTTATAGACTCGTTTCCTATAGAAAATCGAATGAGGATTATCTAAATGGAGTGAAAATTGAGTTGAATAAACATGAATTTACTATTCCAGTTAGGCTGATAGAATCATTTCTTGATATATATAATCATACGTTAATCGAAGGACAGTTCATTAACCGTTTAAAGTCTTTTGTTACTATTTATTTTGAACATCGAAGTGCAGATATAAAAGCGACTGATGATTTGCGAAAACTAAAAGCTTATATTTTTTTACATAAACTCAGAATGAAGACAAGCAAACTCGCGCCATAGTTATAGATCTAAATCATACTATATCCTAGTAAACGGATTTGTTGTAAAGCGATTTTCAAAAGAAGACTTTATTTTCAGGTTTATTAATGGATCTGACTAAAAATCAACCTGTTTAAAAACATTCTTTTTAGTTTTTTCTGATGTGTTTTAGTTTGTGAAGCAAAATAATTAGTTAATTTGCAACTTAACCATTAAATAAACTCGATGCCCACTATTGTTACCTCTATTTTCACTGATTTTCAGATTATCTCGGACGCTCTCAAAACTCACCTTTGTTTCAAAACCTCATCAAAGAAACTACAAAAGAATCTCTTGTTCTCAAAGAACTTAGAATATAGACTTCAGTTGAATAAAAATTCAAAAAATACTTGCGATGGAATTTAAAAATTATCAACAAGAAGCAAGTAAAACTATTCAAGACTACGTTAAGGTTAAAGAAACAAGCGCACTTATTCCTTTTTTAGGTCTTATTGGTGAAGCTGGTTCGGTAATATCTGAATTAAAAAAGAGTCTGAGAGATGGTGAAGCCTACACAAATTATAACAACAAACTAAAAGAAGAATTAGGTGATGTTCTTTGGTATGTATCTACTATTGCGACCCAATACGATTTAGATCTTGAAGATATTGCTCAGAGTAATTTGGAAAAAATTATAGATCGTTTTGATTCTTCTACATACCAAGATTTCATTATTTATGACGAAAACTATCCGAAAGAAGAACAATTCCCTAGAGAATTTGAAGTCATCTTTAATGTAATTAAGAATGGTGAAAAAGAGAGAGTTCGAATAATTGAAAAGAAATCTGGCAAACAACTTGGACACGATATTACAGATAATTCTCATCAAGATGATGGCTATCGGTTCCATGATATATTTCATTTTGGTTACGTTGCTTTCTTAGGTTGGTCGCCTGTAGTTAGAAAATTGATGGGAATAAAAAGAAAAAGTGATGATGTAATCGATGAAATTGAAGATGGGGCTCGCGCTGCCATAACAGAAGAACTAGTGAGTCTGTATATATACAATCATAGTTTGGATCATCAACTATTTAAATATAGTAGCAGCGTTGATACTGAAGTATTAAAGACAATTCAAAAGCTTGTTAGCGGAATTGAAGTTAGTAGCTGTACTCAAAAACAATGGGAGACCGCAATTATTAATTCGTACAAAGTATATGATGAATTGCGTCAGAATAATGGAGGTCGTGTATTAGTAAGTATTGAGAATAGAAAATTGATTTATCTGGGAAAGAAATAAAGTATGGAAGGAGTCAATCGAGCTGACAAATTGGAAAGGTTTATTAGAACCTTTTCTGAGAATAAAGAAGGAGATGTACCCTGTATATTTATAAGTTACCAAAGAAATGATGAAGAATATGCAAAAGAAATTGCAAACTATATTAAAGATCATCAAATCGATGTTTTTCTTGACTTGGATGATATCGATCTTCAAAAGAATAGGGATCCAAAGTCGGTTACACATTCGATAACCAGCGCATTAAATAAATCAAACTACATGCTTGTTATTGTTTCTTCAAGTACTTATGATTCTCCATGGGTTCCATTTGAAATTGGATATGCCTATGATAATATGAGAGATAAGATGAAAATACTCCGTCATAAAAATTTATCAAAATTTAGACTGCCTGAATATCTAAAAACAAAAGAAATTTTAAATGGCACACAATCTCTGAATCAATTTCTAAGATCAGTAAGAAGAAGTAGACAATTTCTTTATGAATCGGCTCAATTAAATGAATCAGTAAAAACATTTAGTTCTAATAATCCACTAGATAAATATCTTGATAACGAATGAATTTCAAAAGCCCACTATCCATTTATATAATTTGGCATCCTGATTTTAAAGAAGGACAGGAAATAGCAAAATTTTTGTATTCATCCTTTTGTCGGGATTACAATAAACCTCTAAATAGATCCTTGGGAATTCCAGTGTATTTCAGAACTGAACCTAATGAAAATGGACTGATTAAAGAAATAGATTTCGAAGAGTCTGAATACAATGCAATTGTTCCATTGATAAATGAACACTTTACAACTGATGAGAATTATAAAACATACATTGAATCTCTTTCCGATAAGTGTAGTAAAATAGGTTCTAGTTCAAAAATATATCCAATAGCCTTTACAAAAGGGGCTTATATGTTCTCTAATAAATTATCCAAAATTAATTTTATTAGAGCCGATAAGGTTGAAAATGAGACGTGTACTTCTGGTCGGAAATCTAATTTAAACGCAATTTTACATATTTCATTGCTACATGAGTTTTGCCGTTTATTATTGAATATGAAGAAGGCTTCAGATGAAGTTGACACTTTGGATTATTCGACTGCACCCGTAAAGTTGTTTATAAGTCATTCCAAACATGATGAATCGAAATCTGATGCATTAAAATTTAGGGATTATATTAATTCTGAAACACAACTCAAAACATTTTTTGACGCAAATGATATTGCATATGGGTCAAACTTCGGGGAAGAAATAAAAAAAGCGGTAACAGACTCTGCTTTAGTAGTTTTTCAATCAGATAGTTATTCTGAAAGGGAATGGTGTAGAATTGAAGTTTTAACAGCTAAAAGGGTAGGATGTCCTGTTGTCATAGTTAATGCAATTAAAAATGGGGAGAAGCGAACTTTCCCTTATATGGGAAATTATCCTTCTATTAGGCTTAATGAAAATTTTGATGAAATAATAGGACTTACCCTTGACCAGGTTCTTTACAATAGTTTTACACGTAAATTGCTTGGTAATATCACTGATTTATATGGGATTAAAGTAGACTCCATTCTTTCAACTTATCCGGAATTATATAGTTTTATCCAATTAAAGGAACGAAACCTGAACTCAGATTCTGAATTTAAGTTGGTTATTTATCCTGATCCACCGTTGGGTACAGAAGAAGCTGGTTTATTGAATGAGCTTGATGACGATTTTCATTTCTTGACCCCAACGACGTTACCATCAATATTAATGTCAAATGAATGAGAAAATAAACATATCAAATCAATCTGAAGATTCCGGTTCTAATTATTTATTAATTAAGACTAAAAAGGAATTGCTCAACAGGAAGTTAATTCTAAGAAATAAAAGAATTGGAATATCAATTTCTGAAAGTGATAACTTGAAACAATTAGGGTATGACCTACCACATTTGAGAGATGTAATGATCGAAACTGCTCGATACATTTTATCATTAGGGGGAGCACTTGCTTATGGAGGAGATATGAGGAATGGTGGATTTACTGAACTTTTTTTCGATCTATTAAATCATTATAAGCTACCAGATCGATCAGAACCAAAGGAAAGGTTCTATAGCTTTCTATCATGGCCGCTTCATCTTGATCTTACAAAACAGCAAGAGTCAGATTTGATTAATCATGTAACATTTAAAAAAATAGCCCCGCCTAGTGATATTAAGGTTGATAGAGAAACACATTTAATTCCAAAAGGAGCTGATAACTTGTATGTATGGTCAAGATGCCTAACTGAAATGCGTCAACAAATGGAACATTCGTGTGATGCAAGAATTTTTATCGGAGGTCGTGCTAAAGGTTTTAAAGGGAAGTATCCAGGAATTCTTGAGGAATTGTTAATTGCATTGGAACATGAGCATCCAATATATTTAGTGGGGGCATTTGGAGGTATAGCGAACACAATAATTGATTTGCTGAATGCTGATGCCTGTGATTTATCGAATGAGTTTTATAAATCAGATGCAGATTATCAAGAATTTATAGCATACTATAACGCTCAAAATAATGGTACTTCAATAGACTATGATGAGATCAAAAAACAAATTGAAGGATTAGGTTGGAAAGGGGTTAGCAAAAAAAATGGGTTAACTATTTCTGAAAATAAAAGATTGGCTACAACTCCACACATTAGTGAAATTGTATATCTAATTCTAAAAGGATTAACTCATGTATTTTCAAACAAAGAATGATCGAAACACAAGAAAGAATAACGATGCTCCATTTTCAAAAAAAGAGTTTGCCAAAAACATCAATAGTATTTGATACTTACTGGAGATTTGCTTATGAAAGACAGAACATTTTTTTAAAAAAAATGAATAACAAAGAAAATGATCTCACATTAGACTCAATCCTAAACAAATATAAATTCACAAATGTTTATAGGGCTTCAGATAGAGTTAGCCAATACTTAATTTCTGATGTTATTTATAGTGGAAAATATGATGATCGAGACACTTTGTTTAGAATTCTTCTATTCAAAATTTTCAATAAGATTGAAACATGGAAAATTTTAGAATTAGAGTTAGGAGAAATTTCCTATAGATCATTTAGCTACGAAAAGTATGATGCCATACTAACTAAACTCTTATCTGAAAAGAAATCAATTTATTCCGCAGCATATATCATGGCTTCTGCAAAATCTTGCTACGGTGAAATACGGAAGCATCAGAATCATTTAAAAATGATTGATGAGATAATAAAAGATGAAGTTCATTTGAAGCTCAAGGATGTTTTATCCATGGAACAAGGATATAACTTATTACTTAAATACTCTTCAATAGGAACTTTTTTAGCGTATCAATTAATTACAGACATCAACTACAGCGAACTAACTCATTTTAGTGAAATGGAATTTGTTAAAGCTGGACCAGGTGCTATTGAAGGGATAGATAAATGTTTCTATGATTTAGGAACATATTCAAGAGAAGACATTATCCGGCATGTTACAGAAAATCAGGATTATCATTTTGATCGATTAGGACTTGACTTTAAGACTTTATACGGTCGGAAATTGCAATTAATCGATTGTCAGAATATTTTTTGTGAGGTAGCCAAATATGCGAGAATAGCTCATCCGGAATTTAATCTTCCTAATGGAAGAGTTCGAATAAAACAAAAATACAATAGAAGTAATACTCATCTCAATTATTTCTATCCCCCAAAATGGAATATTAACCACTTAATTCATTAATCAATATGGCAGATCACCACAATATTTTTATTAGCCATTATGGAAAAGATGATGCACATGTTCAATCCTTAAAAAGTAGATTAAAAGGAGAAGGATATAATGTGAGAAATTTTTCTATTGACAGCACAAAACACAAAGACGGAAGGAAGCCTTCCGACGCAGTAATCCAAAGACTTTTAGACATCCGGATAAAAAACTCAGGAACTTTTATCTGTTTGATTGGTCCCGATACTCATTCGCGGAAATGGGTTAATTATGAGATAAGAAAAGCCCATCAAGAAGGCAAAAGAATTGTTGGGATCTATACTCATGGAAATAAGGAAAGTGCGCAACTCCCTGAGGCATTTAAAAAATACGGAGGACCCGCGATTGGGTGGAATTCAGTAGATAAGCTTGGAGAAATAATTTCAGGTAAAAATGTGCCTTATGAAAATGCTGGAGGCGGTGTAGCTGCCCCGATTTATAGTGTTAAACGAATAGCTTGCTAATTATGAAAATATATTCTTACGTTGTACATCATGATTACGGACTAGCTCCTAATCCATTTGGTACCTACTGCACACTGACCGTCTGTAAAACTAAAATCCGTAGAAGTAATAATCTCGAAATTGGTGATTGGATAATCGGTACAGGATCCAAAAACATTGAAGAAGTGACGGGTTTTAAATGCTTAAACCACCTCGTTTTCGCTATGAAAGTATCTGAAAAAATACTGATTGAAGATTACTGGAATGATGAAAGATTTCAATATAAAAAACCGATCATTAATGGTAGTTTGGTTTCAATGTATGGTGATAATATTTATTATAAAAACGAGGATGGAACTTGGGGGCAGGTTGATTCTGCTCATTCATTAAACGAAGGATTGCAAAATGAAACCCATACTACGACAGATACTGATGGGAAGTATGCACTTATTTCAGAAGAGTTTTATTATTTCGGAGATAATTGTCCATTAATTCCAGATGGATTAATGGAGTTATGTAAGAAAGGTATTGGAGAAAAAACGATCACCGATGAAGATCTCATAAGTTCTTTTATTTCATGGATCTCCACGAACTTTGCTCTGGGAGTAAATGGTGATCCTATTAACTGGAGAGAACACAATCAGAGAACTCTTTTTTAACAATAACATAGATATAATGGTTAAATGGGCTGATTATCTAGTTTCGAAAGAAAAATGGGAAACAAATGTTCAAAGGATAAAGAGTTTCCAAATTCATATTGATCATGGTGATTCCGTTGGTAGCGAATTCGAACAAACAAGAGAGTGGACTGTTCAGAATCTAAGATTAGGAAAAACATTTAGATGCATTCACAAAACATCGGATGGTAAATGGACTGAAGGGGAGAGCTTAACATTATCCACTTCTGGTGCTTTATCGTGGAATGATAAATTACCTCAAAATATTACAAGAAGAAAGTGTTTTGTAAGTTACTATCATAAAGATGATCAAAGATATAAAGAAGAGTTTGTTGGTCTTATGTCGGATTTAATCGTTAACAAGTCAGTTAATGACGGGGATATTAACTCTGATATTAGTGATGAATATGTAAAACAACTAATTCAAAAAGGCCATCTAAGTGACACGACTGTGCTTGTTATACTTCTAGGTGCAAAAACTAAGTGCAGAAAACATATAGATTGGGAAATTAGTGGAGCATTAAATTTGAAAGTCGGAGAATTATATTCGGGAGTTTTAGCTTTAATTTTACCCTCTCATCCTAATTATAATAAAGGAACATATGATTATTCTGAAGTACCACCAAGACTAGCAGATAATCTAAAAACGGAATATGCTATTATTCGGAATTATACAACCGACAGAAGATTACTTCAAGACTATATAGAACTTGCATTTAAAAACAGAAGCCAAAAATCAGATTCTCGAATTAATTCGAGGGCCCAAATGAAAGATAATAGTTGCAGTTAAAAAGAAACTGTTAGGAATTTAAAGGATTATTTCAATCTCTAGAAAACTATTAGGATTACAATATTACCCTTTTTAGTACCCAGTTTTACGATTTATCTTGAAAAAACTTGGTATTCAAGTGTTTAATGAATTAAAAATTCCCCCTTTGGAGGGGGACCAAGGGGGAGGACATCTAAAAAACTCCTTTCGCTTTCATCTTAATTGACCGCATAAACAAGACTACCCAAACTGAATGAAATAAACATCGATCCTAAAAACAGAATCAGAGAATAAATCATATCTGCAAACTTTTCGGGTCTCTGCCCAACTATCGGTTCCCGATTCCATAACAGAATATAAAGTATTCGGAGCGGCCATTGAATCAATAACAAAACAAGCGGAGCAAACACAAAAGCAAAAATTATCCCACTTCTAGAAGATCCGTCGGAATCTATTCTGGAAATCAAATCCGCATAAATCAATCCTCCAAAAGCAAGAGCGATGCATTTCAAATACCTGCGCGCACTTCTAAGAATTTTGTAATCCACATAAAACCAAAGAGCCATTGCGATAAACAGGAAATTTAAAACTCCTTTAAAAGAGAACTCCCCCCGGAACAAAAATGGTGCGAGAATCAAAAGATTCAAAATATGTGCGACAATTATCGTAGCTGCAATCCATTTAAATCTCCGATCAATCTCTTCCTGATCTTTTCCTTTCTTACTTTCTTCTTTTTTGAACCGTACTTTCAGAATTTCCGGAGTTTCACCAGCCACAAATGAAGGTTTTTGATACAAACGGATTTCAGAACTTTCGGAAAGCTTTCCTCCAAAATCCATTTTGAAACATTTAGTATCTTCTGTAGCAATCAGCACATGGTCCCATTCCGTATCGATTTCCGGAAGAAAAACAAGCAAATCTTTCCCATGCAACTTATTTATTTCAGTTCCTTTTGTGAACCCCTCAACCTTTACATTGTAATCGATTCCGACCGGATAACTGATGTAATTCACCAAATAATAAAACAACCTATTATCCAGACTTTCATCCGCCTGAATCACACGATTACCAGGACCATTCTTGTATAATTTGAAAACTGCATCTTCATTCAACTGAGAAGCATATGAATCGATCCATTGACGCAATGCTTTTTTGACATCGGTATAAGAGCCGCCATCGACAAACAGGATATTGTTAAGGTGGGATTCAGGCATGTTATTCTTTTATCAATGCATCAAAGATCTGAACAATATTCGCATAATTTTTCAACTCAGGTACATTTGGATAAAATTCAGCAAAAACTTCCGGATTTGAACAACTGTATCTTCTGTACCAATCACCTATTTTGAATTCTATGGTGTAATGAGCTCCACATCCGACTCCCATGCCTTCGCCAATGAATTCATTCGTTTTCGGATTGTAATAATACTTCCCCAACGTTAAATCACTTTGGTTAGGTAAACTGAAAACATTGTTGGAAACAAGTTCTGAAAAAACTGAATCCAAGTCAATCATCTCATCTTTCCGCTTCCAACTGAAGTTATTTGAGCGGGATTCAAATGGTCGGATTTTCACTGACCAAAGAGAATCATAATACAATACGACTCCATTAAATCCATTGGAACCAGAATTGATCAATCGTATTTCAATTGCATATTCCGACTTTAGAATGGAAGTCAATCCGTAATTATATTTGAGATCCCGACAAGAAGAAGTATCAGAAATCACATTTCCCACAGGGAATCCTTTTTCAACTTCGGTTTCCTGAGCCAAGAGAAACTTCCCTGAGAAAATTAAAACAAGTAATAAGGTAAACTTGATCATATCGGGAATAAGACAGAAATTGTTGCAGAGTTACGCAAACACCTGCGAATTTGCTTTGTAATCAATCACTTTGATCTGGATAAAAGCTCCCGGTTTATCGTCGTTATTTTTTCCAAAAATGAAACTGGCATCAATTTGCTCGCACAAGGAGCGAATCAATTCGAAACCAAGCGTGTTGCTGTTTTGTCTGTCCGATTTGATTCCCGGACCGTTATCAGACAATTCTATTTGCAGGGAATTCCCAATTTGAGCCACATGAATATTCACAATCAGTTTTTGACCCGGCGCCGTTCCATGTTTGTATGAATTCGTAATGAGTTCGTTCATAATCAAACCGATCGGAACTGCTTTGGAAATCGGAAGAATCAATTCATCCGAATCAACTTCTAAGATCACGTCTGCGTCGCCACCAAATGCGTGTTCCACATTCCGGATCAATTCCACCAGGTAATCCATCATATTCAGGTTTCCGACACGCGATCCGGAATACATCTGCTGATGAACCAAAGCCATCGAATACACCCGGCCTCTGCAATCTTCCAATGCGTCGATCACTTCCTGAGAATCGGAATTGTTTTTTTTGATGTTGATCAAACTTGTAACAATGTTCAGATTGTTTTTCACCCGATGATACAATTCCGCCAGAAGCAGTCTTTTTTCCTCAACTACATTCCGAATCTGCTCTTCCTGTTTAATATTGATCCAGGTAATGATCGTAATCTGCATCAAGCCACAGAAAAAGGCAAAGAGTCCGTTAAAGATCCGAAGAGAACTCAAATGCTCTTCTTTGATGATTTGCGGATAATAATTCTGTCCGAAAAGAACAAGAAAACTGATCGTAAGGAAATAAATAAAGCCCCAAACGATCAAATGCTTAAAGAGTTCCTTTCTCCCGTAAATCTGAACGATGGAAAGTGTCAGAGGAAAAAAATACATCAGCACATTGCTTTCCAACTGCATGTAGATTGTGGCAATACCCAAAATGTAAACTCCAATTGCAAAAAAAAGATAAGATGCCAGGACATACATTCGAAAACGAATCAGGATAAAAACTCCCAAAGCCAAGCCCAAAACAACGAAAAAATGAATATTAAGTAATTGGAATCCAATAATATTGAACACGATCAGGGAAACGATCACATTGAAGCTTCCTATCATGGTCAGAAAACTCACTTTTTGAACTAATTCTTTCTCCCATTCGAGTATTGTTTCAGGCCATTTTAGTCCTAAATTGTTGCTTATCACGCGATTCTGTTTGGGACGAATATACCAACATTTTTGAAAAAAAATGCCGGATATGTCAGATAAGCTATATACATTTGGAGCAAAATACGATTCATGCCTATTCAAAAGACGATACTGCATTCAGTCTTACTTGTTACTATGTTGTTACTCTCCAATTTTGTTGATGCGCAACCCTTCGCTTTTACTAACCGAAAACCATATTCATGGATGATTGGTATCAGTTGGACTGCAGTAGAAGATGATGGACGTGGATTATGCCAGCCTTTTGATGTGAATCAATCCTGGAATTACGAGTATTTTCCTACCCGTCTTTTTGTCGACAAGTATTTCAAGTACGGAATCAGTGCTGAATTTTCAGGTGCATACGTCACTTACCGTGCAGGAAAACTGATCAATGATTCAATCAATCGTTCTGGAGTATTTTTAGCACTTGATCTGAATTGCAAATACAGTTTTTATCCGATAATCACTCCGAGATGGCTGGATCCATATGTTTCATTGGGAATCGGGATGACGCAACGAACGGCTATGCCCGGTGTTTCTACTCTTACCGGAAATGTTGGTTTGGGTGTGAATTTATTTTTCTTCCGTGGATTAGGTTTTCAGTTTCAGACATCCGGAAAATTTGCTTTCACGGGAGGTGTTTTAGGCGGAGGTAATTATTTACAACACAACGTAGGTCTTGTTTACAAATTCAATTCGGGTAGTCGCGGAAGCGAAAACTTCAACAAAAAGCGCTACAAGTGGACTGGTAAAAAGACGAAATTCAAAGGAAGTAAACGCGGCGGATAATCTTTTAGAAACAAGACTTTAAGAGGTAAGATGAAAGACTTGATTTTGAGTAAACCAAAACAGTCTTGACTCCTGACTCTAAAAACATCAAAGTCTTATCCCTTCAAGCCCATCATTAACAAGTCGATATCCTTGTATTTCAGGTCGAAAACGCGGCCCAAAACTTCGCTTACCAGAATTCCTTTATAGATATAAACTCCGGAACGGAATCCATGATCGTTGCGAATCATATCCAGACAGCCTCCGGAATCTCCCATGTTCATCAGAATCGGTGAAAAGATGTTTGATAAAGCAAAGGATGCTGTGCGCGGAACTCTTGATGCGATATTCGGAACACAGTAGTGAACAACTCCGTGTTTTACAAAAGTCGGATTGTTGTGATTGGTCACACGGGAAGTCTCAAAACAGCCCCCCTGATCAATACTCACATCTACAATTACCGAGCCTTCTTTCATGTTTTCTACCATTTCTTCGGAAACAACACATGGTGTTTTACCCAATGGAGAACGAATAGCACCAATGACTACATCTGCACGCATGATCGATTTTGCCAAAACTTTTGGTTGCAATACAGAAGTATAAATACGCGATCCCAAATCGTTCTGAAGACGGCGTAAGCGCGATAAACTATTGTCAAAAACTTTAACGGATGCTCCTAATCCCATTGCGGCGCGGGTAGCGAATTCACCAACGGTTCCAGCTCCCAACACAACAACTTCCGTCGGTTGAACACCGGCAATTCCACCCAACATAATTCCTTTTCCTTCGTTAAACGAAGACAGTAATTCACCGGCAATCAAAATTGAGGTTGTTCCCGCAATTTCGCCCATTGTTCGAACTACCGGAAAAACTCCCTGTTCATCACGAATGTAATCCCAGGCAATGGCTGTTACTTTTTTGTCGATTAATTTCTGAAGAATACTTTTGGGCTGAATACTCAGCTGCAATGCAGAAATCAAGGTTTGATTCCCTTTCAAGAGGTCAACTTCCAATTCTGAAGTGGGTGTGACTTTCAAAATAATGTCGCACTCAAAAATTTCTTTGTTGGAAGGACACAATTCAGCTCCTGCTTCGGAATATTCCCGGTCGCTGAACTTACTTGATTCACCTGCTCCTCTTTCAACGCGGACATCATGACCATTTGCCACTAAAAACGAAACTGCTTCGGGAACCAATGCCACTCTTCGCTCCTGAAAACTTTGCTCTTTCGGAATTCCGATCAACAAGCGTCCTTTTTTCTTCGCAATTTCAAGCATTTCTTCCATTGGAAGAATGTTTCCTTCTTTCAACAGTTGTTTCAGTAATTCTGGGTCCTTTACCATAATTCGCGTCCGATTTTAGCCAAACGAAGATACGAAAAATATGGATATGAGAGTAGATGAAAAGAGGATGCTTTTTTGGGGCTTTTTCGCGAAAAAAAATTTTGATGGGGGATTTTCCAAAAACCCAAATCCCCCATTTCCCAATATTACGACAAGCCTGATAATCAACTAATTAATCAGCGATTATTAACCGCTCCCCCATTTCGTTCACCACAATCCGCACCTTCATCAAATCATCCGGCAACAAGGGTTCGATAATCTCTGCCCATTCCACCAAACAATAAGCTCCGGAATAAAGCAGTTCCTCCACACCTGCATCCAAGGCTTCATCTACCGAATTCAAGCGGTAAACATCAAAATGCAATACTTCGCCATAATAGGCCGATTCATACGAATTCACTAAAGAATAGGTCGGGGAACCTTCCGGATGTTCAATTCCCATTGCACGCAAAATAGCCGAAATGAGCGTCGTTTTCCCCGAGCCCATTTCGGCATAAAATGCAAGTACTTTTCTATTTCCAAGCTGTTCGAGTAATTCTTTCGCAACAAAGGGAATATCTTCTAAACTATGCGCAATCAATTCTTTCACTTCGCCTGCAAAATGATAAACGGAATCAACAATTCCTCCATTGAAATACCCCCATGTTGGAACGTATCGTTGTAATAATTCACGAAATGATTGTAATTATTCGGGTACACGAAATAATCCTGTTCTCTGGTAAATACAAACTCAGCAGACAAACTGGATTTTGGAAGTCCCACTTTATCCGGATGTTTCACCGTGAAAACTTCTTTTTCCTTGTAGCTTAAGTTACGGCCTGTTTTGTAACGCAGATTCGTATTCGTAGAACGATCCCCCACAATTTTCACAGGATTCGTCACACGAACAGTTCCATGGTCTGTTGTAACAACAACCTTCCCTCCTTTTTCGGCAATTTTCTTAAACATTTCCTGCAACGGAGAATGCTCAAACCAGGAAACAGTCAGGGAACGATACGCCGCTTCATCAGCCGCCAGTTCTTTGATCATATCCATTTCGGTCCGTGCGTGTGAAAGCATGTCGACAAAATTGTAGACAATTGCATTCAACTGATTGTCCCAAAGGGTATGAAATTGGTCAACCAGTCTTTTTCCCGCGTCGAGGTTGGTAATTTTATTGTAGGACCACTTCACATTCTTTCCGTTGCGCTTCAGATTTCCTTCCAGGAAAGTCGCTTCGTGCATATTTTTCCCACCTTCGTCTTCTTCATTCAACCAGTGTTTCGGGAAGCGTTTTTCAATCTCAGAAGGCATTAATCCGGCAAATAGTGCATTCCGTGCATAATGTGTTGCTGTAGGCAAGATCGAATACACCATTTCTTCCTTTTCGATCGTGAAATAATTGGAAATAATCGGTTTCAGTACCTGCCACTGATCGTAACGCAAATTATCAATTACGATAAGGAAAACCCGCTCATTTAACAATGGAAAAACCTGCTCTTTCAATAAATGATGTACCATATCCGGAGCTTCTTCCTCTCCGTTAAACCAATCTTCGTAGTTATTTTCAATGAAACGGCAGAACAAATCGTTCGCTTCTTTGCGTTGTGCATTCAGAATTTCACGCATTCCCTGATCTTCGATTCCTTTGAATTCCAGGTCCCAATACGTCAGTTTTTTGAAAACATCTTTCCATTCTTCAGCATCCAAACGACCGTTTAACTGCATTCCCAACTGGCGGAATTCCTGTTGGTAGTTGGAATTCGTTTTCTGGGACACCAATTTCCGGTGATCCAGATTTTTCTTCAGACATAACAGCAACTGGTTCGGATTGACCGGTTTAATCAGGTAATCGGCAATTTTACTCCCGATTGCGTCCTCCATTATCGATTCTTCCTCGCTTTTGGTAATCATGACAACAGGTGTCATCGGAGTAACTTCCTTGATCCGGGCCAAAGTTTCCAATCCCGAGATTCCTGGCATGTTTTCATCCAAAAAAACAATGTCATAATTGTTTTCCTGGCATTTTTCAACGGCTTCGCTTCCGTTATTGATGAGTTCTACACTGTATCCTTTTGACTCTAAAAAAAGTACGTGCGGTTTCAGGAACTCCATTTCGTCGTCTGCCCACAGAATCTTTGCTTGCATATCCTAAAGATTAATTAGCTTTGATATTTGATTTATAAAGGTATTCAATTGCGTACAAACACACATCGAAATAACAAAAAGAAAATCATCAACGACCCCGTTTATGGTTTTATTTCAATTCCCGACGAATTTATTTTCGATTTGGTAGAGCATCCGTTTTTTCAACGATTAAGACGAATCAAGCAATTGGGAATGACCCACATGGTCTATCCC
>RCUP01000433.1_pt1 | contig 31970 bp, 26 predicted proteins | sample 2166341 | NCBI WGS metagenome assembly RCUP01 (sample SAMN09932325, study PRJNA488358) | compost metagenome | isolation source: compost soil in succinonitrile-enriched | place: Germany: Experimental Botanical Garden | reverse complement strand
TCAAGGAACTGCGCTCCATCGGCATCCAGCCCGACATCCTGCTGTGCCGCTGCGAGCAGCCGATCCCGGCCGAGGAAAAGCGCAAGATCGGTCAGTTCTGCAACGTGCGCGAGAGCGGCGTGATCCAGGCGATGGACTCGGCTGACATCTATGCTGTGCCGTTGGACTACCACCACGAAGGTCTGGACAGCGAAGTCCTGGCCCACTTCGGCATCACCGACGCGCCCGCGCCTGACCTGTCGAGCTGGGAGGAGATCGTGCGCCGTCGCCTGCACCCCGATGGCGAAGTGACCATCGCGGTGGTCGGCAAGTACACCGTGCTCAAGGACGCCTATAAGTCCCTGATCGAGGCGCTTCATCACGGCGGCGTGGCCAACAACGTCAAGGTCAACATCGACTGGGTGGAGGCGGACACCTTCGAGGGGGCTCCCGATGCATGCGCCCAACGCCTTGAGAGCGCCCATGCCATCCTCGTTCCCGGCGGCTTCGGGGAGCGCGGCGCTGAGGGCAAGATCGAGGCGGCGCGTTTCGCACGCGAGCGCAAGATCCCTTACTTCGGCATCTGTTTCGGGATGCAGATGGCGGTGATCGAGGCGGCGCGGAACCTGGCGGGATTCCCCAAGGCGACCTCGACCGAGTTCGGCCCGGCGGAAGAACCTGTCGTCGGCCTGATGACCGAATGGACCCAGGGCAACCAGCGCGTCCTGCGTCAGCAGGGCGGCGACCTGGGCGGCACCATGCGTCTAGGGGCCTATGATTCGACCCTGATCGCCGGATCGAAGATCGCCGAGATCTACGGCTCCACCGAGATCAGCGAGCGCCACCGTCACCGCTACGAAGTGAATATCAACTATCGCGAGGCGATTGAGCAGAAGGCGGGTCTGATCTTTGCCGGCCTGTCGCCGGACGGCGTCTTGCCCGAGACGGTCGAGCGGCCTGACCATCCGTGGTTTATCGGCGTCCAGTATCACCCGGAGCTGAAGAGCCGCCCGTTTAAACCGCATCCGCTGTTCGCCAGCTTCATCGGCGCCGCCGTGGTTCAGAGCCGCCTGGTCTGACCCTCGGACAGTTCTGAGGAGATCCGAAACGCCCGATGCCCCGGCATCGGGCGTTTTGTCTTGTCGCTGTGCGCCCGTGAAAAAGGCGCCGGACGTTTCCGCCCGGCGCCTTGATCGTCAGACTGATCCGGGGATCAGCAGCTATAGTACATGTCGAATTCGACCGGATGCGGGTGCAGTTGCAGGCGGGCGACTTCTTCCGACTTCAGCGCGATGTAGCTGTCGATGAAGTCGTCATCCATGACGCCGCCCTTCTTGAGGAAGGCGCGGTCGGCGTCGAGGGCTTCCAGAGCTTCCTTCAGCGAACCGGCGACCTCGGGGATCGAGCCGCGCTCTTCCGGCGGCAGGTCGTAGAGGTTCTTGTCGGCGGCCGCGCCCGGATCGATGCGGTTCTCGATGCCGTCCAGACCGGCCATCAGCAGGGCGACGAAGGTCAGGTAGGGGTTGCCCATCGGGTCGGGGAAGCGGGCTTCCAGACGCTTGGCCTTGGGCGAGGAGACGTGCGGGATGCGGATCGAGGCCGAACGGTTGCTGGCCGAATAGGCCAGCTTCACCGGGGCTTCATAGCCGGGCACCAGACGTTTGTAGGAGTTGGTGGTCGAGTTGGCGAAGGCGTTGATGGCCTTGGCGTGCTTGATGATGCCGCCGATGTACCACAGACATTCCTGCGACAGGCCGGCGTACTTGTCGCCAGCGAACTGGGGCTTGCCGTCCTTCCAGATCGACATGTGGACGTGCATGCCCGAGCCGTTGTCGGCGAACATGGGCTTGGCCATGAAGGTCGCCGACTTGCCGTAGGCGGCGGCCACGTTGTGGATCACGTATTTGTAGAGCTGCAGGCGGTCGGCCATGGTCAGCAGGTCGCTGAACTTCAGGCCCAGTTCATGCTGCGCCGGGGCGACCTCGTGGTGATGTTTCTCGGGGTCCATGCCCAGGTCTTTCATCACGCCCAGCATTTCGCCGCGCAGGTCCTGGGCGGAATCGACGGGGTTGACGGGGAAGTAGCCGCCTTTGTGTCCCGGGCGGTGGCCCAGGTTGCCCTCGGCGTATTCGGCGCCGGTGTTGGACGGCAGTTCAATCGAGTCGAAGCTGTAACCGGTATTGTGCGGCGCGGTGTTCCAGCGCACGTCGTCGAAGATGAAGAACTCGGCTTCCGGGCCGAAATAGACCACGTCGCCCACGCCCGAGGACTGGACATAGGCCAGGGCCTTCTTGGCCATCGAGCGGCTGTCGCGGTTGTAGGGCTCGCCCGTGTCGGGGCTGAGGACGTCGCAGAACAGGAACAGCGTGGTCTGCTGATAGAAGGGGTCGATGTAGGCGCGCGTCAGGTCCGGCTTCAGCAGCATGTCGGACTCGTTGATGGCCTTCCAGCCCGCGATCGACGAGCCGTCGAACATGGTGCCTTCTTCCAGGAACTCTTCGTCGACCATGTCGATGTCGAAGGTCACGTGCTGCAGGCGGCCGCGCGTATCGGTGAAGCGGATGTCGACGTACTGGACGTCTTTTTCCTTGATCTCTTGAAGGATCTTTTGGGCGGCGCTCATTCTCGAAGTCCTGTCAGTTCGGGGAGGAGAAACGAAAAGCGGCCGCCCTTTGCGGAACGGCCGTGGTGGTGAGGTCAGATAGCCTGGGCGCCGGTTTCGCCGGTGCGGATGCGGATCACGTCCTCCAGATCGGAGACGAAGATCTTGCCGTCGCCGATTTTTCCGGTACGGGCTGCGGTCTGGATGGCGTCGACGACGGCGGGGGCCAGATCATCGGCCACGACGACCTCGATCTTGATCTTGGGCAAGAAGTCGATGACGTACTCGGCGCCGCGATAAAGCTCGGAATGACCCTTTTGGCGGCCATATCCCTTGGCCTCAAGCACGGTCATGCCCTGGACTCCGATATCCTGGAGAGCGTCTTTCACTTCATCCAGCTTGAACGGCTTGATGACGGCTTCAATCTTCTTCATGGCGAGTCCCGAGCCGGCTCCCTGGTTGGTCCGACGCTCGGGTCGTAAAGGGACATTGCATTGCACCATAAGGCAAGCAATTTTCGTGCGTAGAGGCCATCCGTGAACGGAATTCGACCATGAACCCGATCAACGACCCCATGACATGGCAAGGCCGGCTGCCCTGGCCCGGCGCGGAGGCGCACAAGCACGCGCGCGGGAGGCTGGGCGTGGTGTCCGGCGGCGTCCTGTCGACCGGGGCTGCGCGACTGGCGGCGCGGGCCGGGCTGCGAATCGGCGCCGGTCTGGTGAAGGTGTTTTGCCCGCCAGACGCGGCGCCTGTGCTCGCCCCGACGCTGGAGGCGGTCATGCTGGCGAGTTTCGCCACAGCCGAGCAACTGGCGACGCTGGCCCAACCCATGGACGCCGTGGTGATCGGCCCCGCAGCAGGCCTTACTGAGACGACGGCGGCCAATGTCGCGGCCCTGGGACGCTCTGGCGCCGCCCTGGTGATCGATGCAGACGCCCTGACCCTGTTTCGCGACCGTCCCGGCGATCTGTTCGCCTGTCTCGACCGGGACGATGTGCTGACGCCGCACGAAGGGGAATTCGAGCGGCTGTTCCCCGGCTTGCTTGCGGAGGGACGCGAGAGGGCGGCTGTAGAGGCGGCTGAGCGCTCTGGAACGATCTTGGTCCTGAAAGGCGCCGCCACTGTCATCGCAGCCCCGGACGGGCGCTGCGTGGTCAACGGCAACGGTTCATCCTGGCTGGCCACGGCAGGCAGCGGCGACGTTTTGGCCGGGATGATCGGCGGACTTTTGGCCCAGCATGTGGACAGCTTTGACGCAGCTTGCGCGGGGGTCTGGATACACGCCGACGCCGCGCATCGTTTTGGGCCGGGTTTGATCGCTGAGGACCTGCCGGAAATGATCCCGGCGGTGCTGGCCGAACTTTATCGCGGTTGACAACTGTGGTGCGGATGAGAGGACTCGAACCTCCACGCCTCTCGGCGCTGGAACCTAAATCCAGTGCGTCTACCAGTTCCGCCACATCCGCATAGGTTCATTCGAGGCTGTAGGCGAGGGTGGAGAAACAGGCAACCGACAAGGTTGCTTCGCTGTAGAAAAAGGCCCCGGATTGCTCCGGGGCCTTTCTTGTTCATCGAAGGAAGGACCCGAGGATCAGTCCTTCTTGTTGTCGACGCCGTGGCCGAGCGCCTCAACAGCTGTTTCCAGCGTGGGGTCCTCGGTGATGTCGATGCCCTTGGCCAGCTTCGAGTGCCAGAAGCCATAGGCGGCGTAGATGATCGCGCCGATGACGGCGTAGCCGCCCAGGAGCATCAGCGGCAGAGGATTGTCCTCGGCTGCATGCTGGAACATCGGGATCAGGTTCTGGCTGGCCAGGAACAGGCAGGCGCAGATGCCCAGAACCGCCGTCACGATACCGCCAGGAACCTTGAACGGGCGGTGCATTTCGGGATGCTTCACGCGCAGCACGATGACCGACAGACAGACGATGGCGAAGGCCGTGGCCGTGCCCAGAGACACCAGGTCGCCCAGAATCGAGATCGGCAGGAAGGCGGCCGCGATGGCGATCAGGACGCCCAGAACGATGGTGCCGATCCAGGGCGTGCGGAACTTGGGGTGAACCTGAGCGAAGGCCTTGGGCAGGAGCCCGTCGCGAGCCATGGTGTAGAAGACGCGCGTCTGGCCGTAGCAGAGCACCAGCATGACCGAGGACAGGCCGGTGACGGCGCCGATCTTGATCAGGAAGGCGATCAGATTCAGCTGGCCGCTGGGCGAGGCCGCCAAGGGCACGTTGGCCCACTCCAGACCCATGCGGTCGATGGCGACGGCGATGGGGGCCGGCGAGGCCAGTTCCAGGTAGGGGACGACGCCGGTCATGACGGCGGCGACGGCCATGTAGATCAGGGTGCAGACGAATAGGGCGCCCAGGATGCCGATCGGCACGTCCTTGGACGGGTTCTTGGCCTCGGCCGCAGCGGTCGAAACCGCCTCGAAGCCGACGTAGGCGAAGAAGATGATGGCCGCGCCGCGGAAGATGCCGCCCACGCCGAACTGACCTGCCTGGCCCGTGGGCTCGGGGATGAAGGGGACCCAGTTATCCGGGTTGATGTACTGGATGCCGACCGCGATGAAGGTCAGCAGAACGATGATCTTGATGACGACGATGGCGTTGTTGATGTTCGCCGATTCCGACACGCCCAGCACCAGCAGACCACAGACGGCGGCGATGCCGACGGCCGCGACCAGGTTGAAAGTGCCCGTCATCGGGAAGGAGGTCGCGCCGGCGTTCTGGACCAGCTGGACCAGAGGCGTGGCCCATTGGGGACCTTCGCCGCCTGCATATTGTATGGCCGGGAATATCTGCTGACTTATGCCGAAGTCGCTGAGGATCGACACGACATAGCCGGACCAGCCGACCGCCACGGTCGAGGCGGCGACGCCGTATTCCAGCACCAGCAGCCAGCCCATGATCCAGGCGAAGACCTCGCCGAGGGTGCCGTAGGCATAGGTATAGGCCGAGCCGGAAACCGGCATGGTCGAGGCCAGTTCCGCGTAGCAGAGACCGGCGAGACCGCAGGCGATGCCCGCGACCACGAAGGACAGCATGATGGCCGGACCGGCGTTGGCTGAGGCCACCTGACCCGTCAGCACGAAGATGCCGGCGCCGATGATGGCGCCGATGCCCAGGCTCATGAGATTGATTGGACCCAGCGTCCGTTTCAGCTCGCTCTTGGCGGCTTCTTTCTGGATCTGGGCAATGGACTTTCTAAGGAAAAGTCGGTTGCCGGTTGGCTTTACGCCGTTTGCGGACATGTAGTCGCGCCCCCATCGATGTACACGGCAGGCCCTCCCCGGGCTGCCTTCTTGGGGGCGGACGCTAACCATCCGAAGGGCCGCGCGCAACGCGGTTTCGGTTGGATGAAGCGATGACGACGCTTTCGTGAACCGGGGCGTTGCGGCTAGAGCCCATGTGATGCTGCCGATTCACGCCGTACTGGAGCCGCTGAAAGCGGCCTTGGCCGCGACCCATGCGGTCGTGCTGGCCGCCCCGCCGGGGGCGGGCAAGACCACGGTCGTGCCTCTGGCCCTGCTGGATCAGCCGTGGCTGGGCGACCAGAAGGTGCTGGTGCTGGAGCCGCGCAGACTGGCGGCGCGGGCGGCGGCGGACCGGATGGCGGCGACCCTGGGCCAGAAGGCGGGCGGCACGGTCGGCTATCGCACCCGTCTTCAGAGTCGGATCGGCCCCGAGACGCAGATCGAAGTCATCACCGAGGGCGTCTTCACCCGGATGATTCTCGACGATCCGGGTCTGGAAGGCGTCGGCGCCGTCCTGTTCGATGAGTTTCACGAGCGCAGTCTGGACGCCGATCTGGGTCTGGCGCTGGCGCGGGAAAGCCAGTCGGTGCTGCGGGACGATCTGCGGCTGCTGGTCATGTCGGCGACGCTGGATATCGCGGGGGTGTCGAAACTTCTCGACGGCGCGCCGGTGATCGAGGCCGAGGGGCGGATGTTCCCGGTCGTGACCCTCTATCTGGGCCGCAACGCCGTCGAGCGATTCGAGGACGCCGTGGCGCGGGCGGTCATGCTGGCCCTGGGGGAGCAGACGGGGTCGATGCTGGTCTTCCTGCCGGGACAGGGCGAGATTCACCGGACGGTTCAGCGCCTGAACGAGCGGCTGCGCGACCCGTCGGTCGATGTGGTCGCCCTCTACGGCGCCTTGGACAAGGGCGAGCAGGACCGGGCCATCGAACCGGCCCCGCCGGGCCGGCGCAAGGTGGTGCTGGCGACCTCGGTGGCCGAGACCAGCCTGACCATCGAAGGCGTGCGCGTCGTGATCGACGGCGGCCTGTCGCGCGTGCCCCGGTTCGAGCCGTCCAGCGGACTGACGCGGCTGGCGACGGTCAAGGTCAGCCGGTCGTCAGCGGAACAGAGGCGAGGACGGGCCGGGCGTGTCGAGCCGGGCGTCTGCTATCGTCTGTGGGACGAGGAGCAGACGCGGGGGCTGGTCCCGCATCAGCGGCCGGAAATCCAGGAAGCGGACCTGACCGGCTTCGCGCTCGATCTGGCGCGTTGGGGGGCGAAGTCGGTCGAGGGCCTGGCCCTGCTGGACCCGCCGCCCGCCGGGGCGCTGGCTGAGGCGCGGAAGGTGCTGACCCGGCTGGGGGCGCTGGATGGGAAGGGCGATCTGACGCCGCACGGGCGGCGGCTGACGCGGATGCCCCTGCCGCCGCGACTGGCGCACATGGTCGCTGTCGCCTCGGATCAGGGCGACGCCTTGGGCGGGGCACGGATCGCGGCGGTGCTGAGCGAGCCGGGGCTGGGCGGGAACGCCGTCGACCTCCATGACCGACTGAAGGGGCTGGAGCGGGATCGCTCGTCACGGGCGCGCGACGCGATGAGGCTGGCCGAGCGCTGGGCGCGGGCGGCGGGGGGAGGTGAAGGCGGCGAGGCGGACGCGGGCCTGCTGCTGGCCGAGGCCTTCCCCGAGCGAATCGCGCGGGCGCGCGGAAAGCCGGGCGAGGTGCTGCTGGCGTCGGGGCGCGGGGCCTTCCTTGACCCGACCGAACATATGGCGCGCGAGCCCTGGCTGGCGGTGGCGGAACTGGGCGGCGGCGAGACGCGCGACCGTATTCGGCTGGCGGCGGCGCTGGACGCCACGACGCTGGAGGCCGATCTGGCGCACCGGATCGAGGTCGAGGACCGACTGGTGCGTGAACCCTCGGGCAAGCCGGTGATCCGTCGCACTCGCCGCATAGGCGCCTTGGTCCTGGACGAGAAGGTCGTCGGCGCGCCGGATCGGGCGACGATGACGGAGGCGCTGAAATCGGAAGTCGAGGCGAGCGGGCTGAATGCCCTGAACTGGGGCGAGCAGGCGGGCGCGCTGCGGGCGCGGTTGGCCTTTCTGCATGGGCTGGATGCGACCTGGCCCGACGTGTCAGACGAGGGCCTGCTCACGGCGCGAGAGGCTTGGCTGTGGCCGCTATTGGACGGGGCGCGGTCGCTGGGCGACATCGGCGACGGCAAGCTGGCCGAGGCCCTGCGCGGTCTGATCCCGTGGGATTTGCAGCGAAAGCTGGAAGACCTGGCCCCGCCGCGTCTGACCACGCCGCTGGGCAGCGCCGCCATCGACTACGCCGCCGAGGGCGGGCCGCGCGTCGAGATCCGGGTGCAGGAGCTGTTCGGGGTGAAGACCCATCCGACGGTCGGCGGCGGGCGGGTTCCGCTGACGCTGTCCCTGCTGTCGCCGGCGCGGCGGCCGGTGCAGGTGACGAAGGACCTGCCGGGGTTCTGGACCGGGTCCTGGGCGGCGGTGCGCAGCGAGATGCGCGGGCGCTATCCACGTCATCCCTGGCCGGAAGATCCCGCCAACGCCGCGCCCACCAACCGGGTCAAACCGCGCGGGACCTGAGGCTCCGCTTGACGGAGGTTGGCGGCGCACCGCAATAACCTTGCATTAATGCAAGGATTTCGCGTGGCCGACGCTGTACTCTCACCGCCTGTCGCCTCCAAACGGAGAATTCTGTTCGCCAGCCTGATCGGCACGACGATCGAGTTCTTCGACTTCTACATCTACGCCACGGCGGCGGTGCTGGTGTTTCCGGCCCTGTTCTTCCCCGGCGAGGATGCGACGACGGCCATGCTGTCGTCCTTCGCCACCTTCTCCATCGCCTTCTTCGCGCGGCCGGTCGGCGCAGTCGTCTTCGGGCATTTCGGCGACAAGGTGGGGCGCAAGGCGACGCTGGTCGCGGCCCTGATGACCATGGGGCTGTCCACGGTGGCGATTGGCCTGTTGCCGACCTACCAGTCCGTCGGCGTGATCGCGCCCCTGCTGCTGGCCCTTTGCCGATTCGGGCAGGGCCTTGGTCTGGGCGGCGAATGGGGTGGAGCGATCCTGCTGGCAACCGAGAATGCGCCGCCGGGCAAGAAGGCCTGGTTCGGCATGTTCCCGCAACTGGGCGCGCCGATCGGCTTCATCCTGTCGACCCTGAGCTTCATCATCCTGACGGCGACCCTGAGCAATGAGCAGTTCCTGACCTGGGGTTGGCGCATTCCCTTCATCGCCAGTTCTCTGCTGGTCATCGTCGGCCTGTGGGTGCGACTGCGCATCACCGAGACGCCGGAATTCAAGACCGCCATCGACAAGGCGGAGCGAGTCGAGACCCCAATCCTGACCCTGTTGGCGCGGCACAAGTTCGCCCTGATGACCGGGACGCTGGCGGGGATGGCGACCTTTGTCCTGTTCTATCTGATGACGGTCTTCGCCCTGGGCTGGGGAACGACGGCCATGGGCTATAGCCGCGAGCAGTTCCTGCCGATCCAGCTGCTGGGAGTCTGCTTCTTCGGCCTGTTCATTCCGCTGTCTGCCCTGGCCGCGGATCGCTGGGGGCAGGGACGGACGCTGCTGGTCACGTCGGTCGCCATCGCTCTGTTCGGCCTGGCTCTGGCCCCGCTGTTTGGCGGCGGCGGGCTGGCGGGGGTAGTCGCCTTCTTCATCATCGGCTTCAGCCTGATGGGCTGCACCTATGGGCCGCTGGGCGCAGCCTTGGCTCGGCCCTTCCCGACGGCGGTGCGTTATACCGGGGCGTCGATGACCTTCAATCTGGCGGGGATTCTCGGCGCGTCGCTGGCGCCCTTCGCGGCGACCTGGCTGGCCGGGCGCTACGGTTTGCAGGCCGTGGGCGCCTATCTGGCCGTGGCCGCCGTCCTGACCATTCTGGCTCTGCTGGGCATGAACCGGATCAAGACGGAAGGCGAAACCTGAGAGTCTAGATATCCGTGCCGTAGGCCGCGTCGGTCACGGCATAGACCATGATGCCCGTGGCGATGGCCAGGTTCAGGCTGTCGGCTCGGCCGCGCATGGGAATCTTGACGTTCAGGTCGCAGGCGGCGGCCAGATCGTCGGTCAGACCGGCCTGTTCATTGCCCATCATGATCAGGGCCGGATGGCGCACAGGACTGTCGCGATAGCCATGTTGGGCGTCCAGGCGAGTGCCGATGACGCTGCCCGGCCACTGGGCGCGCCAGGTCAGGAATTCCTCGCGCGACGCCTTGCTGATGGTGACGGCGAAGACCGAACCCATGGTGGCGCGCACGGCCTCGACCGAGAAGGGATCGACGCAGTCGCCGATCAGGATGACGCCGCCGCAGCCGGCGGAATCCGCCGTGCGGATGATGGTGCCGAGGTTGCCCGGATCACGCACCTGCTCCAGCGCCACCCAGCAGGGCTTGGCGTCCGGCTTGATGGCGTCCAGCGGGGTATAGACCTGTTCGAACACGCCCAGCACCGTCTGGGGATTGTCGCGACGGCTGATCTTTTCGAGGATGGCGTGGGTGACGACGATGATCTGGCCGCCGGCCTTGATCGTCTCGGCCTTGGCGCGGTCCAGCAGGGGATGCGGCCGGGCCTCTTCGCCGACCAGCAGCATGACCGGGGCGCGGCCCTGATCCAGGGCCTCGCCGATGAACTTCAGGCCCTCGGCCAGGAAACGGCCGGTCAGGTCACGTTCCTTGCGCATATGCAGGGCGCGGACCGACTTGATGGTGTCGTTGGTCAGGGAGGTGATGACGCGCTCGTACATCAGGCGCTCCACCGGGCGAAGAAGCTGAGGCCGATGGCGCGGGCGTTCGGGCCGTCTTCCGACAAGGCCAGTTCGCCCCAGTCGATGCGCCCGCCGCGATCATGCGTGGCCTCGGCCATGGCGTGGGCCAGAGACAGGCCCGAAATGCGGGCGGCATAGGCGTTGAGCAGCAGGAAGGAGGCGTCGTCGGACAGCAGGGCGGCGCAGTCCTTCAGCAGCTCGGGCATGTCCTCGAACAGGCGCCAGACCTCGCCGTTGGCGCCGCGACCGTATTTCGGCGGGTCCAGAATGATGCCGTCGTACTTCGAGCCGCGACGCACCTCGCGGGCGACGAACTTGCGGGCGTCTTCGACGATCCAGCGGATGGGATGATCCGAGAGGCCCGATTGTTCGGCGTTCTCGCGAGCATAGGCCACGGACTTCTTGGAGGCGTCCACGTGGGTCACGTGCGCGCCCGCCGCAGCGGCGGCCAGGCTGGCCACGCCGGTGTAGCCGAACAGGTTCAGGATCCTGGGCTGCTTCAGCGTGCGGATGCGAGCGTCCATCCACTCCCAGTTGGCCGCTTGCTCCGGGAAGAAGGCCAGGTGGCGGAAAGGGGTGAAGCGGCCGGTGAAGCGCACGTCGCGCCATTTCAGCGGGAAGGCGTCGACGGGGCCGTGGGCGTCAAAGCGCCAGCGACCGGCGTCCTCTTCTTCCTGCTGAGGATCGAAGACGGCGGTGGCGCGCTCGAACGCCGCCGGATCGCGCGGCGCCCAGAAGCACTGCGGCTCGGGCCGGACGACGGTGTAGCGGCCGTAGCGCTCCAGCTTGCGGCCATGACCGCTGTCGAGCAGCGCATAGTCTGACCAGCCTCGCGTGACGAGGGTTTCGGGCGTGGAGGAGAGAACGGGAGCCATCTGCGGCTGATAGGCGCTCAGGCGGCTGCTCGTCCAGAGTCGGCGACCAATGGCTCGTTGATCGAGGGGAAATCCTGTGGCGCGACGTCGGGCTTGTGAGCGGTCTTGTCCCAGCGATGAGGCTCGGCGATCAATCGGATGAGGGCGTGGGCGAAGGCCAGGCTGAGCAGGGACCAGTAGGCGGGCGCCGCCAGCATGTCCCAGGCGTTGAAGGGCGTGTTGGCCCGGCGCGCGCCTATAGCGGTCGTCAGGATCGCCGCCGCCGTGCCGCACAACAGAACGCCCAGCCCCAGCCAGGGGGTCACGGGCAGTTGCCGCGCCAGCAGGGCCGTCAGAAAGAAGGTCGCGATCCAGGCGACCGACAAGGCATGCAGGGCGGCGGAAGCCAGGGCCGCGCCCAGCGTCAGGGTCATGGCGGTCCACCCTCGCCAGCCCATGCCCGAGGCGAAGCGGGTATGGACCAGCAAGGTCTGCATATAGCCCTTAAGCCAGCGGGTCCGCTGCGGCAGCCAGTGAAGCAGGCGACCGGGCGGCGTTTCATAGGTGGGGCGCGTGAGCACGCCGAGCCGCCAGCCGCGCCGCCAGATGCGAAAGCCCAGGTCGGCGTCCTCGGTCACGTTCCAGGCGTCCCAGCCGCCCAGAGCGCGCAGGGCGGAGATCCGAAAATGATTGCTGGTGCCGCCGAGCGGGAAGGGCAGACCCATGCGCGCCATCGCCGGCAGGGTGATCTCGAACAGGGCGGCGTATTCAGCAGCGAAATGGCGATCCAGGAAGGGGGAGTTCTCATACCCCTTGTACAGGCGGCGGATGCGCAGCGGAGCTTGCAGGCAGACCAGGTCGTCGTCCTCGGCCGCGAAACGGGCCGCCGCTTCCTGCAACTGCAAGGGATCCGGGTCGTCCTCGGCGTCATAGACGGTCAGGAATTCGCCCTTGGCTACGGCCAGAGCGTGATTGAGCGCACGAGGCTTGGTGGTCGGGGTGCCCGGCGGAACGACAAGGACATGCAGCCATTCAGGCCGTTTCAGCGCCAGGGCAGCGTCGATGGTGGCCTGATCGTGGGCTTCAAGCGTCAGGTAGCCGTCCAGCAGGTGATGGGGGTAGTCCAGCCGCGACAGGCGCTCGATCAGGTGTGGCAGGATCGCGGCTTCGTCGTGAAGGGCGACAACGATGGAATAGCGCGGCCAACTGGCGGACGAAGGCGGTGCGGTTCGGGGGCTCTGGCTGACGACAATGGTCAACAGCCGCCAACCCACGATGACCAGAAAGCTCAGTTGAACGCCGAACAGCAGGGTGTCGCCGATTCCCGACGACGCCAGCACCGACGCTGTAGTGGCGCCAATTAGAAGAATGATGACCAGAAGTTGTGTCGGAGTGGTCGTGACCTTCGCACTTTCAACGAAAGCGCCCGCATTTCTGCCTTTGGGCAACTGTCCGTGCATCAGGTCCCCCGACCTGTGGTTGTCAACCTCTATTAACTTTAGTGTTCACCAAAAGGCAAGCGATTGGCGATTCGCAGCGGGGCGGTTATGCAGGGGGCTCCCTCAAATTGGAGTTCTGGATTGTCCGGCGACTCGATCCCCTCGCCGCGCTCGGCCCGCAAGCCCAAGGGCGAAGGCCATGTTCGGCGCGCAGAGATACTGACGGCGGCGGAGCGTATCTTCGTCGAGCACGGCTATGAGGGCGCGACGATCCGCAAGATCGCCGACGAAGTCGGCCTGTCGTCAACGGCGCTCTATATGCATTTCGCGGACAAGAGTGAGATGCTGCATGAGATCTGCCGCGGGGCCTTTGAGGCGCTGATCGCTTCTCACCAACAGATTGTGGTGGCCGACGAAGCGCCCGAGGCGCGGCTGCGGCGAATGATCGAGGCCTATATCACGTTCGGCTTCGAGAACCCCAACGCCTATCGACTGACCTATCTGACGCGGCCTGTCGAAGCTCGCGAAGGGGCGCAGAGCGTGGCTCAGGAAACGGGCGCCGAACTGTTCCGCTCGTTTGTCGCCGTGGTCGAGGAGGCGGTGGCGACTGGCCGGATGCAGGGGGATCCCGCTACCATCGCGCAGGCTATCTGGGCCTGTGGTCACGGCGTCGTCTCGCTGCGGATCACAAAGCCCTATTTCGAATGGGCTGACCGGGACGAACTCACCCGGACACTGCTGGACGCCCTGTTCGCGGGGCTGCTCAGGCCGTGAAGGCGCTTCAATGGGCTTTGGCTCTGCTGTTCCTGACGCCGGTGACAGCCGAGGCGCGGCCTATGCGTGTGATGTCGTTGGACCAGTGCGCGGATCAGTATGTCCTGGCCCTGGCGTCCGAGGCCGAACTGGCCCTGTCGTCGCGGGCGGACGACCTGGATTCCTGGATGCGTGAGGCGGCGCGCGGTCGGCCTCGGGTTCGGCCCACGCTGGAGGCGGCCATCGGGTTCCAGCCGGACGTCGTGGTCCGCTACTGGGGCGGGGAGCCGCGCCTGTTAGGGGCCTTGGACAAGCGCGGGACGCGGGTGCTGGCCATTAATGACGCCACCGACATGGACGGCGTCCGCGAGAATCTGAGGGCGGTGTCGCAGGGGCTGGGGCAGGAGGCGCGGGGCGCGGCCCTGATCGCCCACATGGACCGGCGGCTGGCCCAGGCGGCGGGCGCGGGGCGCGGGCGCGAGGCCGTCTATGTCACGCCGGGCGGCTATACGACCGGGGCGGGGTCGCTGATCGATTCCATCCTGAAGGCGGCGGGGTTCCGCAACGGCGTGAGCGGGCCAGGCTATCAGCCGCTGGGGATCGAGAAGATCGCGCTGAGCCCGCCGGCCTTGTTCGTGCGCGGGTTCTTCCAGCAGTGGCGGGCGGACTGGCGGGGGCCGGGGCGGCACCCCGTGGTGGCGCGCGCCGCGCAGGGGCGGACGGTGGCGGACCTGCCGGCCGCGACCCTGAGTTGCCCCGCCTGGTTCGCGGCGGACGCGGCGGCCCTGCTGGCGGAGGCCGCGCGATGAACAGACATTTGAGCCTGAACCTCGGACTGGCGGCGGCGATCCTGCTGGCTCTGGTCGGGGCGGTCCTGTTCGGAGAGACGGCCCTGTCGGCGGCCCAGTATGGGCAGGCCCTGGCCGATCCGGCGTCGGGGCCGGGCGAGGTGCTGTGGCAGGTGCGGGCGCCGCGCGCGGTCTGCGCCCTGATGGTCGGGGCGGCCCTGGGGCTGGCAGGGGCTGTGCTGCAAGGTCTGCTGCGGAACCCGCTGGCTGATCCCGGCGTGCTGGGCGTGTCGGCCACGGCGGCGCTGGGCGCGGCGGGGGCTATTGTTCTGGGGGCTGCGGCCATCCCCGGGCTGGTCGAGAGCGCGGCCCTGGTGGGGGCGGCGCTGGCGGGACTGTTGCTGGTGGCCATCGCGGCCAGGGTGCGGGCGCCCGAGGCGCTGATCCTGTTCGGGGTGGCGCTGTCGAGCTTTGCCGGGGCGCTGACGGCCCTGATCTTCAACCTGTCGCCGTCGCCCATCGCCTCGGCCGAGGTGATGAACTGGCTGCTGGGCTCGGTGCAGAACCGCAGCTGGATCGACGTGGCCTGGGTCGCGCCGGCGCTGGTGGTGGCCGCTGTCTTTGCGGCGGGGGCGTCGCCGGGCTTGCGGATGCTGACCCTGGGCGAGGAAGCCGCGCGGGCGTCGGGTCTGTCGATGGGACGGATGCGGGTTCTGGCCTTGATCGCCTCGGCGGTCGCGGCGGGGGCGGCGGTGGCCGTGGCCGGCGTGATCGGCTTTGTCGGTCTGGCCGCGCCGCATCTGGTGCGCGCGGCGGTGCGCGGCGATCCGGGGCGGCTGCTTTGGCCCTCGGCGCTGGCGGGCGGGCTGATGCTGGTGCTGGCCGATCTGGCGGCGCGGCTGATGCCGACGGATCAGGAGCTGAAGCTGGGCGTGTTCACGGCCCTGGTCGGGGCGCCGCTGTTCGCCCTGATCGCCTGGCGCGCGGCGCGGGAGTGGCGGCTGTGAGCGCCTTGCTGGAGCTGGACGGCGTCGTGGCGCGCATCGGCGCGGCGACGGTGCTGGACGGGGTCAGCCTGTCGGTCGGGTCGGGCGAACTGGTCGCCCTGTGCGGGCCGAACGGGGCGGGCAAGTCCAGCGCCATACGCGCGGGGCTGGGACTGATGCCCTTGCACAGCGGCGTGGCGAAGCTGGGCGGCGAGGATGTCCGGCGTCTGTCCGAGCGAGAGCGCGGGGCGCGGGCGGCCTATCTGCCGCAGGAACGGCATATCGCCTGGAACCTGCCGGCCATCGAGGTGGCGGCGCTGGGCGCGCCCTTCCTGTCAGGCGCCGAGGCGCTGGAGCGGGCGAGGGCGGCGCTGGACGAGGTCGGGGCGGCCCCTCTGGCGGAACGCGGCGTAGCCGAGATGTCGGGCGGCGAGCGGGCGCGGGTGCTGCTGGCGCGGGCGCTGGTGGTTCAGGCGCCCTTGCTGCTGGCGGACGAGCCGATCGCCGGGCTGGACCCGGACGCGCAGTTGCTGGTGCTGGAGCGCCTGCGGGCGCGGGCCGATGCGGGCGGGGGCGTGCTGGTCAGCCTGCACGACCTGACGCTGGCGGCGCGGGTGGCGGACCGGGTGGTGGTGCTGGACGCCGGACGGGTGGTCGCGGATGCGGCGCCGGTCGAGGCCTTGGCGCCGGGGGTGCTGCGTTCGGTCTTCCGTCTGGACGGGGTTTGGGTGGAGGCGCCTGACGGGCCGCTGTTGGCGGCGCGGCGGCTTTCCGGTGGGGACTGAGCAGCGGACCGATTGCACGGTGCGGCAAAAAAACAGTGCAATTGGTGCAATGGGCCGCCCTGCCACGCCGTCATCCTCGGGCTTGACCCGAGGCTCGGACGGTCCGCCTGCGCGACCTTGGCGAGGATGAGCGCGCCCCTGTGCTGGATCCTCGGGTCAAGCCCGAGGATGACGGCTTTTAGGGGAGCGCCGTCGGAGGGTTTTGCTGCGATGTCAAAGACCAGGAAGGCGATCCTCGCCTGGCTTCTGAGTGCGGCGCGCTGAAGGCTGGAAATGAGGCTGGAACGCCCGCTGTGGCTGGGTTGGGTCTGCTGTAGATAAATAGTTGGCCGCCGCCCGCTCGCGATCCGAGAGGGAGGCGGGACAAATTACGGCTGATACGAACGCGGGCCGCTGTTGGGCGGCGTGCCGCGCGCAAGGTCGGCGGACGGCGTCAGCGGGGCCGAGCCGCCGTTCAGGCGGGCGCGATAGATCTGCATGTTTTCCATGACCCGCATCATGTAGTTGCGCGTCTCGGTGAAGGGGGCGCATTCGATGAAGTCGATGGGGTCGACCTGCTGGCTGCGCGGGTCACCGCAGCGGGCCACCCACTGCGGCGGACGGGCGGGACCGGCGTTGTAGCCGACCGTCGCCAGCAGGGGCGAACCGCCGAAATTGCTGGTCAACTCCGCCAGATGATAGCTGCCCAGACGCATGTTGACGTCGGGGTCCCACAGTTGATCCGGCGAGAAGGGGAGGCCCATGCGGCGGGCTACGCCCTGGGCCGTGGCGGGCAGGAACTGCATCATGCCGCGCGCGTCGGCGCCGGAGCGCGCCATGGGGTCGAAGCTGGATTCCTGGCGCGTGATGGCCAGGGTGAACTCCAGCGGCGCCGCGCCCGAGGTCTGGGGCGGGATGCGCACCGGATACATCCGTTCAGGCATGACGAAGCCGCGCTGGCTGGCGGCGCGACCGACCATCATGGAGCCGAACTGGTCGCCATAGCCCTGCATCAGGTCGAACAGCTGCGACAGGTCGTATGGCGAGGGCAGGGTGTCGTCGAGGTGGTAGGCGAAGACCCGCATCAGGGTCTTTTCACCCGCCGCGCCCAGGATGCGGGTGGCGCGGACCACCTCATTGCTCTCGAAGCGGTTGACGTCCTCCGGCGTCGGGGCGGGTTCGCCGGGCAGGGTCAGGGTGGTGATCCCGGCCTTTTCGGCGGCGAGCTGGCCGTAGAAGGTCTGCCAGTGCTCGGCGCCCGCCTGATACCAGCGCTGGGCGCCCGCGCGGTCGCCGCGGGCCTCGGCGGCGCGGCCCAGCCAGTAGAGGGCGCGGCCCTGGGTGATCGGGGTGGAGGAGCTGTTGCGCAGGACCTCGAAGTGTTGGGCCGCGGTGGCCGGGTCGTTCAGCTTGGTCAGGGCGACCCAGCCGGCGAAGAACTCGGCGTCCACCTTGCGTTCGCCCGAGGGGAAGCCGTGGCCGTTCATGGCGGCGTAGGCGGCGCGGGCATCGCCCTGTTGCAGGGCGTCGAGGAAGTAGTTGCGGCGCTCGCTCCACAGGGTGTCCTGGCCTTCCTTGTGCGAGGGCGCGGCGGGCAGGGCGGACAGCAGGGGGAAGGCCTCGGACTGTCGACCGGCAGAGCGCAGCAGGCGTGCGCGCTCCAGAACCACGGCCGGGTCGTTGGCGACGGCGGGGCTGAGGCCGGCCACAAGGGCGTCGGGAGAATAGGCGGTGCGCAGGGCCATGACGGCGTTGGCGACGGCCTGACGGTCGGCGGGGACCATGGAGACCATGGCGCGGGTCGCCGGGCCGTGCGGACCGAGCAGCAGCATGTTCAGGCGGGCGACGTGATCGTCCGTGTTCAGCCATCCGCCCCAGCGGTTGGCGATCGTGGATTGCTGGGCTTCCTCGAAGGAGCGGGTGCGCCACCAGTTGCGGATCAGGGCCTGGGCTTCGCCACGCTGGCCTTTTTGCTCCAGGGCGCCGGCCAGGGCGATGGCGCCCTCGGCGGTCGTCGGGGCCGTGCCGTTGAAGAAGGCCAGAACTGCGTCCGGGGAGGCGTTGGCCATGCCCAGGGCGCGCTCGCCCGCCGCCCGGCGCGAATCACCGCGCGGCCAGTTGGCGAGGTCGGTCTGGGCGCGGGCCAGATCGGTGAAGGACAGCTGTTTGTCCGAGGTGTCGACCAGGGCCCATTCGACCAGCTTCCTGGCCGTGGGGTCGGAAATGCGGCTCATGATCGACTGCGTGCCGATCACGTCACGGGCGCGGGCCGAGGCCAGCCCTTGCTGGAACAGGGCCATGTCCTGGCCGCTGATGACCCCGTTCTGGCTGGAGGCATAGGGCGCAGGCGTGCTGTTCAGCACGTCCTGGGTTGGCGGAGTCAGAATCGCCAGGGCGGCGGCCACGGTCGTCGCGATCATCAGATGTCCGATCCTCATTCATCACTGGTTGCGGCCGAGCGGCGAGCAACCTACGCTCCCTGCCTCTTCAAAAGGGCGGCCTATGCCGTCCGAAACACCGCGCAGGTAACTTGTTTCAATGACCGCCCCCTTGTTCAAGGGCGTGATCACCGCCTTGATCACACCTCTTCGTGACGGAAACGTGGACGAAGGGGCTTTTGAAAAACTCTTGGAACGCCAGATCGCTGCCGGTGTCCATGGCGTCGTCCCTGTCGGCACGACGGGGGAGAGCGCCACCTTGCGCATGGACGAGCACAAGCGGGTGATCGAGCAGTGCGTGAACATCGCCGCGGGCCGCGTGCGCGTGATCGCCGGGGCCGGATCGAACGCCACCCATGAGGCCATCGAGCTGTCGGCCTTCGCCAAGGCGGTCGGGGCCGACGCGACCCTGGTGGTGACGCCCTATTACAACAAGCCGTCTCAGGAAGGCATGATCGCCCACTTCGAGGCGATTTCCGACGCCGTTCAGATCCCCATGATCCTCTACAACGTGCCGAGCCGTTGCGGGGTCGATCTGTCGAACGAGGCTGTCGCGCACCTGGCGAACAATCCGAACATCGTCGGCATCAAGGACGCGACCAGCGACATCTCGCGCGTCAGCTGGATGCGCAGCCATATCAACGGGCCGTTCGACCTGATCAGCGGCGACGACGCCACCTGGCTGGGCTATGCCGCCAGCGGGGGCGTGGGCGTGATTTCGGTGACGTCCAATGTCGCGCCGGAAGCCATGGTCGCCATGTATGACGCGGTTGCGGCGGGCGACTACGCGACGGCGCGGACCTGGCAGGACCGTCTGATCAGCCTGCACAAGGCCCTGTTCCTCGACAACTCGCCGTCGCCGGCCAAGTACGCCCTCGCCAAGCTGGGCCTGTGCAGCGAGGAAGTCCGCCTGCCGCTGTCGCTGACCCGCGACGCCGTCAAGCCGCAGATCGACCAGGCCATGGCGGAAGCCGGGGTTAGCTGATGTCCGCTGATGCGCCCAGGAAGGTGATCGCCGAGAACCGGCGCGCGCGCTTCGACTATTTCCTTGAGGACTACATCGAGGCCGGAATCCAGCTGCTGGGGACCGAGATCAAGGCGCTGCGCGACGGTCGGGCCAATATCGCCGAAAGCTATGCGGCGGTGGAGGGGCGCGAGATCGTCCTGATCAACTCGGACATTCCGCCCTACAAGCAGGCCAACCGCTTCAATCACGAGCCGCGCCGTCACCGGAAGCTGCTGCTGCACCGCAAGCAGATCGACAAGCTGATCGGCGCCGTCCAGCGCGACGGACGGACCATCATTCCGGTGCGGCTGTATCTGAACGAAAAGGGCAAGGCCAAGCTGGAGATCGCTCTGGCCAAGGGCAAGAAGCTGCACGACAAGCGCGAGGCTTCGGCGGAACGCGACTGGCAGCGCGACAAGGCCCGTCTGATGCGCGACAAGGGCTGAGTTTGCGGTTCCGCTTTGCGGCGGGACCGACGCGCGATAAACGACGATTTCATGGGGCGCGTCTTGCGGAGTTCACGGTGAAGATAGCCGAACGCTGGTTCGTTATGGCGGGCGTCGCCTTGCTTGGCGGCATCGCTCTGGCCGGGCTGGTCGTGGCCGTCTATGCGGCCTGGGTGCTGCATGACATGCCGGATGCGTCCGAGCTGGCGGACTATCGCCCGGCGACGGCCACGCGCGTCTTTGCGGGCGACGGCACCCTGATCGGCGAGTTCTCGGACGAACGCCGCATCTACGTCACCTATGATCAGGTGCCGGAGCAGGTGATCCACGCCTTCCTGGCGGCGGAAGACAGCCACTTCTTCCAGCACGGCGGCATCGACGTGTCCGGCATCGGCCGGGCCATGTTCAAGAACGTCTTCAACGTGGTGTCGGGGCGGCGCCTGGAAGGCGGTTCGACCATCACTCAGCAGGTGGCCAAGAACGTCCTGCTGACCAACGAATCCAGCCTGAACCGCAAGCTGAAAGAGGCCATCCTTTCCAGCCGTCTGGAAGCGACCCTGACCAAGGAACAGATCCTCGAACTGTATCTGAACGAGATCTATCTGGGCTATCGCTCCTATGGCGTAGCCTCGGCGGCCTATAACTATTTCGGCAAGTCGCTGAACCAGCTGACGCCGGACGAGGCGGCTTTCCTGGCGGCCCTGCCGAAGGGACCGAACAACTATAATCCCAAGCGCCATCCGGCAGCGGCAAAGGGCCGCCGCGACTGGGTTCTGGGCGAGATGGCCGACAACAGGTGGCTGACGCAGCAGGAACTGGCGACGGCTCTGGCCCGTCCGCTGAACACCCGTGCGGCCCCGCGTCGCGCCGAATACGCCGACGCCGACTTCTTCGTCGAAGAGGCGCGTCGCCGCGCCATCGGTCTGTTCGGCCAGGAAGAGGTCAACCGCGGCGGCTACTACCTGCGGACGACGCTGGACCCCAAGCTGCAGTCCGCCGCCCGCGACGCCCTGATGAACGGTCTGGAACGCTATGATCGCCGCCACGGCTGGCGCGGGGCCTGGGGCACGACCGACTTCGCAGCGGGCTGGCAAGCCGACGCGCTGAAAAAGAACACTCCGCCCGAGCGCCGCACCTGGCAGGCCGCCGCCGTTGAAAGCGTCAGCGGCAACAATGTTCGCGTCCGCACTGCCAAGGATGATCGCACGGGCTCACTGATCGCATCCGACGCCGCCTGGGCCAACGCCAATCGTCCGCTGAAGCGCGGAGACCTGATCTTTGTCGAGCCGCAGGGGGGTCAGTTCGCGCTGAAACAGGTGCCGGCCGTGAACGGCGCCCTGGTGGCGATCGAGCCGCAGTCGGGCCGTGTTCTGGCGATGGTGGGGGGCTATTCCTACGCCCTGTCCAGCTTCAACCGGGCGACCCAGGCCAGGCGTCAGCCGGGCTCGGCCTACAAGCCCTTCGTCTATGCCGCGGCGCTGGAGGGAGACTTCAACCCCGCCAGCATCGTGCTGGACGCGCCGATCAGCTTCCCCGGCGGGGCCAATGGCGGCCGCTGGACGCCCGAGAACTATAGCCGCCAGTATTACGGCCCGCAGACCCTGCGTCGCGGACTGGAACTGTCGCGCAACGTCATGACCGTGCGTCTGGCCCAGGCCGTGGGCATGAGAAACATCGTCGATCTGTCGAAAAAGATGGGCGTGGTCGATGACATGTCTCCCAATCTGGCCATGTCGCTGGGGGCTGGAGAGACGACGCCCTATCGCATCACCGCAGCCTACGCCGCCTTCGTCAACGGCGGTCGCCGGATCGACCCCTATCTGATCGAAATGGTTCAGGATCGGAACGGACAGACCATCCACCGCGCCGACCGTCGCCAATGCCGGGATTGCAATCGTGGCTTCAGCGGCCAGGAATCCCCGCGTCTGCCGGATCGCGGGACCCAGGTCATCGACCCCATCACCGCCTATCAGATGAGCTCGATGCTGGAGGGCGTGATCCAGCGCGGCACCGGCGCCAGCGCGCGGAGCCTCGGCCCCTGGGTCGGCGGCAAGACCGGCACGACCAATGAATATCGCTCAGCCTGGTTCGTCGGCTTCTCCAGCGACGTGGTGGTCGGCGTCTTCGTCGGCTTTGACGACAACCGCTCGCTGGGCGGCGGCGAAGCCGGTGCGGCGACCGCCGTGCCGATCTTCACCGATTTCATGACGGTCGCGCTTAAGGAACGCCCCGCGCGGCCCTTCGTCCGGCCCAAGAACGCGGTCTTCCGCACGGTCAACGGCATCGAGGAAGCCTTCCGTCCCGGCACCGAGCGACAGATCCGCGAGGAGGCGCCGCGCCCGGTTCAGCCGGTCGGTCCGCAGAACTATAATGACGTTATCCGCCGCGAGCAGGAGGCTGCGCAGGCGCCGGCGGCCGCAGCACCCGCCGCCGTCGCGCCGCCGCCGCCGAAGAAGCAGCCGGCTGAGGACTTGAGCGGACTCTACTGAGGCTCTAGGTAGGCCCATCATTCGGCGCGCCTGTCCGCAGGCGCGCCGAATATCGTTGCTTTCCCTATTGGCCCGCACGCGGTGCGGACCTGCTTGAGGGAAGGTGTTTGTTTCGCAGGAGATTGCGATGAGACCGGATGTCGAGGCCATGAAGGCCGACATCGAGCAGAGCGTCGCTCTGCTCAGGAGGCGTCTTTGACTGGGATGTCGCGCTTCGAAAACTGGATGAGCTGAACGCTCGGGTCGAAGATCCGACCCTTTGGGATAACCCGGAACAGGCCCAGGCCGTCAGCCGCGATCGCTCGCGTCTGGAAGCCCAGATCAACAGCGTGCGTGCGCTGGAGACAGGTCTTGAAGACGGCGTCATGCTGGCCGACATGGCCGACGAGGAAGGCGACGAAGCCACCCTCGAAGAGGCCCGCGAGCAACTGCGCGGCGTCAAGGATCGTGCCGCGCGCGCCGAACTTGAGGCCCTGCTGTCCGGCGAGGCCGACGGCAACGACGCCTATCTGGAAGTGAACTCCGGCGCCGGCGGCACCGAGTCCAACGACTGGGCCGGGATGCTGCTGCGGATGTACTCGCGCTGGGCCAAGGCCCACGGCTATGAGGTCACGATCGAGGCCATGGAAGAGGGCGAACAGGCGGGGGTCAAGTCGGCCACCATCCTGATCGAGGGACCCAATGCCTATGGCTGGCTGAAGTCGGAATCGGGCGTGCACCGTCTGGTCCGCATCAGCCCCTATGACGCGGCGGCCAAGCGGCACACCTCGTTCGCCTCTATCGGCGTCTCGCCGGTCGTGGACGATACGATTGAGATCGACATCAACCCGTCGGACGTGCGCACCGACACCTATCGCGCGTCCGGCGCGGGCGGTCAGCACATCAACAAGACCGACTCGGCGGTGCGACTGACGCACATTCCAACCAATACGGTCGTGGCCTGTCAGGCCGGTCGTTCGCAGCACCAGAACCGCGACATGGCGTGGAAGATGCTGCGCGCCCGTCTGTACGAACTGGAACTGCAGAAGCGCGAGGCGGCGGCTCAGGCCCTGGCGGACGCCAAGACCGACATTGGCTGGGGACACCAGATCCGATCCTACGTCCTGCAGCCCTATCAGATGGTCAAGGACCTGCGGACCGAGGTCGAGACCTCGGATACGCAAGGGGTGCTGGACGGCGATCTGGACGCCTTCATGGGCGCTGCCCTGGCGGCCCGGGTCGGCGAGACCCGCGACGGGAACTAAAAAAGGGGCGGCCTGCGGGCCGCCCCTTTTCATATGTGCGAGGCGCCGGATCAGGCGGCGGGCTTGGCCTCGACCTTGTCGGTTTTGGGGGCGGCGAGAGCGGCGGGCTTTTCCGGGGCGTCCAGCATTGAGGCGCCGGGCGTGTCGCGCTTGGCCTGGGTGCAGCGGCCCTGGAACCAGGCGCCCTGTTCGATGGACAACTGTTCCTGGGTGATGTCGCCTTCGATGCGGGCGGTGGCGAACAGCTTGACCTGCTTGGCGACGATGGCGCCCGAGACACGACCGCGCACATCCAGAACGTCGGCGTGGACCGTACCCTCGACCGAGCCGCCTTCGCCGATGGTGACGCGCACCACGCGGATGTCGCCCTTCAGCGAGCCGTCGACCTGAAGTTCGCCTGCGCCCGAGATGTTGCCTTCATATTTCACGCCGGACGACAGGGTCGAGAGGCTGGACGAACGTGATGCGGCGGGCCGCGACGGTTCAGGCGCGCGCGGCGCGGTAGCCGAGGCCGAAGGCGCGGCGGTCGGCGCAGGCTCCGGCGCGGGCGGGATGCCCAACCCGCCGGACGGGCCGTTGTCGAAGGGTTTGCTCTTGTTGAACATGGTGCTCTCCGCATCTCGCCAGCAAGGCCGGCCTAATCCTACTGTTGCCCCTTGGGAGGCAGTAAGGGGCAGGTCGGCGATGGAGGCAAGCTTGGCCTGAGAGCATTAGGTGGATCAAAATGATCGCGCGGCTTCCAGCACCTGTTCGGCATGTCCCTTGACCTTGACGCTGCGCCACACGCGGCGCACCACGCCCGCGCCGTCGATCAGGAAGGTGGCGCGTTCGACGCCCATATATTCGCGGCCATAGAGCTTCTTCATGATCCACGTGCCGTAGGCCTCGCAGACCGCGCCGTTCTCGTCTGAGCCGAGGATGACCTTGAGGTCGTGCTTGGCCTTAAAGCGGTCCAGCTTTTTCACGGCATCGCGCGAGACGCCGATGACGACCGCATTGGCGGCGGCGAATTGATCGGCCAGGGCCGAGAAGTCCAACCCTTCCGTCGTGCAGCCGGGGGTGTCGGACTTGGGGTAGAAGTAGAGGACGACCGACTGGCCCTTCAGGCCGGTCAGCATGACGCGGCCGTCGCCATCGGTGGCGAGATCGAATGCGGGGGCGGCCTGGCCTTCGGTGATGTCGGTCATCCTCTTTGCTCCTTAGACCGGCCGGACCAGCACGATCTTCTTCTTGCCGGCGGCCAGCTTCAGCACGCCGTCGGCGTTGACGTCCGAGGCCTCGATCAGGCGGGCGCCGTCGGCGATGGCTTCGTCGTTCAGACGCAGACCGCCGCCCTGGGCCAGACGACGGGCCTCGCCATTGGACGTGGTCAGACCGGCCTTGGTCACGACGGCGGCGATCATGGCGCCGATCACCTCGTCCTTCGGCATTTCGACGGTCGGCAGGTCAGCCGACAACTGGCCCTTCTCAAAGGCGGCCTCGGCGGCGGCGCGGGCGGTGAGGGCCGCTTCCGAGCCGTGCAGCATGGAGGTGGCGGCGTCGGCCAGGGCCTTCTTGGCCTCGTTGATGCCAGCGCCTTCCATGGCTTCGTAAAGCGCGATCTGGTCCAGCGGCAGGTCCGTGAACAGGCGCATGAAGCGGCCGACATCGGCGTCCTCGGCATTGCGCCAGAACTGCCAGTAGTCATAGGGGCTGAGCTGTTCGGCGTTCAGCCAGATGGCGCCCTGGGCCGTCTTGCCCATCTTGCCGCCCGAGGCCGTGGTCAGCAGGGGCGTGGTCAGACCGAACGAGGCTTTCTGATCGACGCGGCGCACCAGATCGACGCCCGAGGTGATGTTGCCCCACTGGTCCGAGCCGCCCATCTGCAGCGTCACGTTCAGCGAGCGGTTCAGCTCCAGGAAGTCCACCGACTGCATCAGCATGTAGTTGAACTCGAGGAAGGTCATCGGCTGCTCGCGCTCAAGGCGCAGCTTGACCGAGTCGAAGCTCAGCATCCGGTTGATGGTGAAATGCGTGCCGTAGTCGCGCAGGAACTCGACGTAGCCGAACTTGGACAGCCACTCGTCATTGTCGACCATGACGGCGTCGGACGGGCCGTCGCCGAAGGTCAGGAACTTCTCGAACACGGTCTTGATCGAGGCGATGTTGGCCTGGATCGTCTCGTCGGTCAGTTGCGGGCGCGAGGCGTCCTTGCCGGTGGGATCGCCGACCTTGGTGGTGCCGCCGCCCATCAGGACGACGGGCTTGTGCCCGGCCTGCTGCAGGCGGCGCAGCATCATGATCTGGATCAGGCTGCCGACGTGCAGGCTGGGCGCCGTGGCGTCGAAGCCGATGTAGGCCGTCACGATCCCGTTCGAAGCGGCGTCGTCCAGCTCCACCGGGTGGGTCACCTGGTGGATATAGCCGCGCGATTGCAGGGTCTTGAGAAAGTCGGACTTGAAGGCTTGGTCGGTCATGGACGGCTCCGTAGCAGGGATGCCGGCGGCCGTCTTCCTTGTCGGGAAGTCGCGCCGCCAGCGAAGGCGGCACGAGATCGCGGCCGCTCGCTAGCTCAGCGAACGGTAATACAGGCCGGAAATGGCGCGGGCGGCGATCATGGGCGCTAGCTACGGCGTGCGTGACGTGGCAGTCAACCCGCCATGACGACCTCCTCCTCGACAAAGACCCTTCGCGTGCTCGGTTTCATGACCGGCACCTCGCTCGACGCCGTGGACATGGCGGTGATCGAAACCGACGGCGAGAACATCATCAGCTTCGGCCCGGCCGGTGAGATGAAGCTGGACGCCGAGACGCGCGCCATCGTCGAGGACGCCATCGAGGACGCCCTGGACTGGGAGCGTGACGAGGAGGAACCCGACAGCTTCGAGGACGCCCGCATGGCGGTGGCCGACGCCCATCTGGCGGCGGCGCTCAGCTTCATGGCGGTGAACGGCGTCAAGGCCAGCGCCCTGGATCTGGTCGGGGTGCATGGCCAGACCGTGTTGCACGAGGCGCCGACGCCGGACCTGCCGGGCCGGACGGTGCAGTTGATCGACGCCCTGAGCGTGGCCGAAGGGCTGGGCGTGCGCACGGCCTATGATTTCCGCAGCGCCGACGTCGCGGCGGGCGGGCAGGGGGCGCCGCTGGCGCCGGTCTATCACGCGGCCCTGGTGCGGAAATCGGGCCTGAGCTGGCCGGTCGCGGTGTTGAACCTGGGCGGAGTGGGGAACATCACCCTGGTCCGCGCCGACGGCGATCTGGAGGCCTTCGACACCGGGCCGGCCAACGGCATGGTCGATCTGCTGGTCCAGTCGCGCGGTAAGAAACGGATGGACGAGGGCGGCAAGCTGGCGGCGGCGGGAACCGTCGATCAGGCCGTGCTGGCCGCCTATCTGGCGCATCCCTATTTCGCCGCGACGGGGCCCAAGTCGTTGGATCGGTTTGATTTCTCGCTGGCCCCGGTTGCGGGTCTGTCTCTGGAAGACGCGGCGGCGACGCTGACGGCCTTCGCGGCCGAGGCGGCGGCCTTGGGTGTCGCGCGCTGTTCCGAGAAGCCGACCAAGGTCGTGGTCTGCGGCGGCGGACGGCACAACCCGGTCCTGCTGGCGGCGATCCGCGAACGAGCGGGCGTGCCGGTGACGACCGCCGAGGACGAGGGCTGGCGCGGAGATTCCATCGAGGCCGAGGCCTTCGCCTTCCTGGCCGCGCGCTGCCTGCTGGGCCTGCCGATCAGTTTCCCCGGCACGACCGGCGTGCCTGAGCCCATGACCGGCGGTCGTATGGTGGAGCCCGGCGAGCCGTGAGCCTGATTCAGTCCCAACGCTTTTGGGGCGTCGCCAGCGGTTTGGCGGCAGGCGCTCTGTGGGGGTTGGTCTTCCTGGCGCCCAAGGTGGCGCCCGAGGCCTCGCCCATGATGCTGACGGCGGGGCGATACCTCGCCTATGGCCTGATCGCGGCCATGTTGATTGCTCCACGCTGGCGGCGCGTGACGGCGGCGCTGGATTTCAAGGCGTGGCGGGCGCTGGCCTGGCTGAGCCTGGCCGGGAACATCGTCTATTTCGTCTTCCTGGTGGTCAGCGTCCATTTCGCGGGCGTCGGGGCCTCGGCCCTGATCGTCGGCATGGTGCCGGTCGTGGTCGCCCTGTGGGGGCTGAAGGACAAGGATTCGCCGCCGCTGACGCGCGTGGCGCCGCCGATCCTCGTGGCGGCCCTGGCGGTCGGCCTGATCGGTTGGGAAACCCTGAGCCAGAGCGGCAATGCGGGTCATGACGGGGTTCAGACCCTGATCGGCCTGGCCTGTGCGCTGGCGGCCCTGTTGTCGTGGTCGGCTTTCGCCGTCGGCAACAGCCGCTGGATGGGCCGACTGCCCGAGGTTTCGCCGCACGAGTGGTCGCTGCTGACCGGGGTGGTGACGGGCGGGTTCGCCCTGCTGCTGGCGGTCCCGGCGGTGCTGACCTTGGGCGTCTGGTCGGGCGAAGCCTGGGTGCGGTTCCTCGGCGTCAGCGTCGGCGTGGCGGTCTTCGCCTCCATCATCGGCAACGCCTTCTGGAACCAGGCCAGCCGTCTGCTGCCCCTGACCATGCTGGGCCAGATGATCGTGTCCGAGACCCTGTTCGCCTTCCTCTACGGCTTCCTGTGGGAGGGACGCGGGCCAACGGTGATCGAGATTGTGGCCATGATCCTGATGGTCGTCAGCGTCGTCTGGTGCGTGCGCGCCCACCGCCCGGCGGCGCTCGCGGCGGCAGAGGGCGAGCATTAGGTCGCAGGCCAGCTCTGAACGCCCTCGCCGGTTTTGCGTTGATCCCTAGCGGACCGGGCCCCTCTGGCGACCTTCCTTGGAGAGCTTGGTCGTGATGTCGGGCCGCGCTGGTCGTCCGTTCGGGCGTCGGCGGCTGCAGTCCAGAGGTCCCGATGGAGTTCCTGGCAGTCGAGTGGATGGGCAAGCCCGCGTGGATGTGGGCGGCCTTTCTGGTGGTCGTGGTCGCCTTGCTGGCCTTCGATCTGGGCGTCCTGCATCGCAAGGCGCATGAGATCGGGGTGCGGGAAAGCCTGCTGCTGTCGGGTTTCTATATCGCCGTCGCCCTGTTGTTCGGGATCTGGGTCTGGGTCAGGTTGGGGGCGGATAGTGGTCTGGACTACCTGACCGGCTTCGCCATCGAAAAGAGCCTGGCGATGGACAACGTCTTCGTCATCGCCATGATTTTCAGCGCTTTCGGGATACCGCGCCTGCATCAGCACCGGGTGCTGTTCTGGGGCGTCTTGGGCGTCATCGTTTTGAGGGCGATCATGATCGCGGCGGGCGCGGCCCTGGTCAGCCGCTATGAGTGGGCGCTCTATGTCTTTGCGGTCTTCCTGATCTTCACCGGGGGCCGCATGGTCGCGACCAGTCCCAAGGAAGACGCCACAACGGGGCGCGGCCTGATGAATTGGCTGATCCGGCGGGTGCCGGTGACGGAGCAACTGCACGGCGCGCGGTTCTTCGTGCGCGAGGAGGATGCGGCGGGACGATGGGTCTGGCGGGCCACGCCGCTGTTTCTGGCCTTGGTGACGATCGAGTTCGCTGACGTGATCTTCGCCGTGGACTCGGTGCCGGCGATCTTCGCCATCACGACCGATCCCTACATCGTCTACACGTCCAACATCTTCGCCATTCTGGGCTTGCGGGCGCTCTATTTCGCGCTGGCGGCGGTGATCCACCGTTTCGCCTACCTGAAGCAGGCGTTGGCGATCCTGCTGGTCTTTATCGGAGGAAAGGTCATCGCCGCGCCGCTGATGGGGCTGGAGAAGTTTCCGCCGGCGATCTCGCTCGGCGTGACGGCCGCCATCCTGGCCGCGGGCGTTCTGTGGTCGATGTGGAAGACCCGGGCCGAGACCCGGGTCGACACATGAGGCCCGATCAGGCCGGCTTTTCTTCCAGACGCTTGTCCAGATAGGCGCCGACGCGACGCTCGACCGCGCCGATGTGATCCTGCCAGAAGTGGCTGGCGCCTTCTTCCAGCTCGTAGTCGATGACGATGCCTTTTTGCGTGCGCAGCTTGTTGACCACGCGCTCGACCTCGACCGGCGGCACGACGGTGTCGTTGGTTCCGTGCAGGAAGAGGCCGGAGGCCGGGCAGGGGGCCAGGAAGCTGAAGTCGTACATGTTCGACGGCGGCGACACCGAGATGAAGCCGTCCGTTTCTGGACGGCGCATCAGCAGTTGCATGCCGATATAGGCGCCGAACTGATAGCCGGCGACCCAGGTCTGGGTGGCGGCGGGGTTGTTGGCCTGCAGCCAGTCCAGGGCGGTAGCCGCGTCGGCCAGTTCGCCTATGCCGCTGTCGAACTCGCCCTGCGACTTGCCGACGCCGCGCGAGTTGTAGCGCAGGGTGGCGAAGCCGCGCTGGACGAACAACTGGTGCAGCGTCACCGCCACCGGGTTGTTCATATGCCCGCCCGCCTTGGGGTGCGGGTGCAGGATCAGGGCGATCGGCGCATTGGGGCGCTTGCCGGGCGAATAGCGGCCTTCGATGCGGCCCGAGGCGCCGGGAAGAATGACTTCAGGCATGGATCAGCGGAATCCTGTCTTCAACTGTCGTTTCGCGGGCGGACAATACTTGACCAACGCAGTAGGACTTTCTAAGTCCGCTCGGCGTGGCGCACTTGTCTGCGAGGGCGCGGGTTCTAACACATGAGCCCCGAAAAGCGTGAAATTTTTGAGGGCTTTCTATGCGCCTGTCGACAAAGGGACGATACGCCGTGATGGCGATGGCCGATCTGGCGCGCAATGGCGCGGACCGGGCGGTGTCGCTGGCCGAGATCGCGACGCGTCAGGAAATCTCTCTCAGCTATCTGGAGCAGTTGTTTGCGCGGCTGCGTAAGAGCGGTCTGGTCAAGAGCGTGCGCGGCCCCGGCGGCGGTTATCGACTGGCGCGAGAGGCCTGTGAGACCGCCGTGGCCGAGATCGTTCTGGCGGTCGATGAGCCGATCCGCGCCACCCGCTGCGTCGGCGCCGGCTCGCCCAAGGGCTGCATGATCAAGGGCGAACGCTGCATCACCCACCATCTGTGGGAAGACCTGGGCCAGGAGATTCATCGCTATCTCGCCAGTGTCAGTCTGGAGGACGTGATCCAGAACCGCACCGGTCAGGCGCGCATGGGCGCAGCGCCGGCCGTCGCAGGCATGGAGGCGGCGGCGTGAGCATCTATCTGGATTACAACGCCTCGGGTCTGGTGCGGCCTGAAGCTCAGGAAATCATGGCCAAGGCTTTGGCTGACAACGGCAATCCGTCGGCGGTTCATGCCGCCGGTCGCCGCGCGCGGGCGCGGGTCGAGACGGCGCGAGCCCAGGTGGCCGAGCTGGTCGGGGCGGACCCGACCGCCGTGGTCTTTTCCTCGGGCGGCACAGAATCCAATGCTCAGGCCATCGTCAGCGCGCTTGCCGCCGGTTGCGAGCGCCTGATCGTCGGCGCGACCGAGCATCCTTGCGTGGCCGAGGCGGCGACGGCGTCGGGCGCGCCGGTCGAGGTCCTGCCGGTAGATGGCAATGGCGTGGTCGATCTGGTCTGGCTGGCTGAGGCGCTGAAGCGGCCGGGCCGGGCCGTGGTCGCCATCCACCATGCGAACAATGAAAGTGGCGTGATCCAGCCCATCGCCGAGGCGGCGGCTCTGGTGCGCGCGGAGGGCGGCTGGCTGCACGTCGACGCCATCCAGTCGGCGGGCAAGGTTCCGGTCGATATGCGGGCGCTGGACGCGGACAGCCTGACCCTGTCGGCGCACAAGCTGGGCGGACCGCAGGGCGTGGGCGCTCTGGTGCTCAAGGAAGGCGTCGCCGCCGTGCGCATCCTGCATGGCGCCGGTCAGGAACGCGGCCTGCGCGCCGGGACTGAGAACGTGCCGGGCATCACCGGCTTCGGCATGGCCGCCGATTGCGCCGCGCGTGATCTGGCGGACGCCATGGCCCATGTCGCCTGGCGCGACGTCGCGGAAGCCAAGGTCAAGGCAGCGGGCGCGACCATCATCGGCGGCGCCGTCGAGCGCCTGCCCAACACCCTGTTCATGGCTGTCGAGGGCTGGGACAGTCCGCAGCAGTTGATCACCCTGGATCTGGTCGGGGTCATGGTTTCGGCCGGCTCGGCCTGTTCGTCGGGCAAGGTCAAGCCGTCCAAGGCGATCAGCGCCATGG